>Ga0302296_1000491_pt1 | contig 32875 bp, 16 predicted proteins | sample III_Fen_N3_1_FD_194546 | JGI IMG/M metagenome (GOLD analysis project Ga0302296, IMG submission 194546) | Peat permafrost microbial communities from Stordalen Mire near Abisko, Sweden - III_Fen_N3_1 | ecosystem: Environmental > Terrestrial > Soil > Wetlands > Permafrost | place: Sweden: Abisko... | reverse complement strand
AACCTTGTGACGCAACATAACCAACTATTGTTTGCGGTAACTCCCATGTAAACCTTGACAATATCTGTCCTGGTGATCCGTTACAAAGTCCTCTGGCTATTTTTACATCATTTTTAAGGATAGTCCAATTCTTACCACCAGAAAAAATGACTTGTCCTACCCCGACTACAGAACTTACCGCTGTTGCTGCTAAAGCTAATGGAACGCCTGTTGTTATAGCTACTACATCCACAGCTGCTGAAACAACAGCCTTTCCAACAGTAGTAGCCACACTAGCGACAGCTTTGGCGGCAGCACATACAGCATTACCGATTTTTTTAAAAATCTTCCATTTATAACCACTGGGGTCGGTATACATAAGCGGGTTATTCATACAATACGAATAACGGTTGTAGTTCTGAGCATCGGGGTTAGTGCCACTTGTTGCAACGCCAAAACATGGCAGGCTTTGAAAAACTGCCACATTTACAGCATTATTGAACCGTACTTTCATTTCATTTTACTTGTTTCATTTACCAAAACACAGCCCCTATTGAACTATGGGTAGGTTATGGTCCAGTTCATTCGTTGCAAATCTTCAAGACTTAAATCATACCTTTTTAAAATCAAATATTTTGCTCTTACCGTATCCCATGGTGTTGTTTCTAATATTTGTGCATCATAAAAAATATATCTTATTGTTTTTGAATCATAAAATCTGCCTTCTATACAACTATTATAATAATCATTTTTACTAGATAGTTTTTCAATTTTAAAACCATCTATTGATGTTGGATTATAATCAAGAATTAAGGTATCAGAATTACTTGAATTGGGGTGATAATAAATAGATTTATTTGAATTATTAATTATAATTATTTTTTTATGACAATTTTCATGTTTACAAGAACAACATGCTGTGAAATAAGCTAAGCAAATGGAAATTATAATTACAAAATTTTTCATATTTATTGATTTATTGATTTATTGATTTATTGATTTATTGATTTATTGATTTATTGATTTATTGATTGTAAACATTATGTTTCCTATAATACAATGAATGATAAATTGAGGGTATTCCATATGCAAATAAAGTTAAAGGTGAAAATGGAAGGGCTACTAAAGTTGCCATTCCTAATGAATCGTACCATTTGGGTTTGACAATTGAATTATTGAGTAACGATTGAAATTCAGGTGTATCATAATTGTTCGGATTTTCAAGCCAGTTTTTTCTGGAATTACCAAGTGGATTAAAATAAAAATCCCATTTTAAATCATTTCCTATTTTATTATGAAAGTAACGAATAGCTCTTGCGTTTGCATCTTGTTCAATTGGATTAAAATCGTGCAAATTAGGGTCATTGTTTGGGTCACCAAACACACTTGGTAATGCATAACCTGTAATGTATGCCCAACCAACTGATTGGCTTTGTAAATAATGACCATATTCATGTTGAAAAACTTTATCATTGGGATCTGCCTTTACCCCTTTTTCTGCATCAATATAACTACCTAATGTAAAAGCTGAACCACTCCAGTTTTGACTATATGTTTCAACTAGTGTTGCCCCATCATATTGGGACACTTCTTTTACATTACCAGCAAAATTTAACGCTTGCGATGTTCCATAACCAAGTGCTATTTGGGGTAATTGCCATGCTAGTTCCTTTAGATTTTTATCGAAAAGTCCAGCAGTAATTCTATATGAATTTCTTGCACATCTGTCAGCTTCCTTCCAAACATTATTGCCATGAATTGCTCCATCGGCAAATCCACAAACGTAGCTCACTGAACTCGCAGGCATAGCCATAACTTCGTGTGTTACATTAAGGACTGCCTTTCCAGCACTTGTAGCCACATTAGCAACGCCTTTACCCACAGCACTTACCGCATTACCGATTTTTTTAAAAATCTTCCATTTATAACCACTGGGGTCGGTATACATAAGCGGGTTATTCATACAATACGAATACCTGTTGTAGTTTTGAGCATTAGAAGGATCCTGAACGTAAGGATCAGGACTGATGAACCGCTGCAAGTAAGGATCATAAATACGCCCGTTCATATTTATAAGACCAAAAGCCGACATATGTTCCTGACCGGTATAACCATGGTCGAAACGAGAGTAAGTGCCACTTGTTGCAACGCCAAAACATGACAGGTCTTCAAAACCTGCCACATTTACAGCATTATTGAACCGTACTTTCATTTCATTTTACTTGTTTCATTTACCAAAGCACAGTCTCTATTTAACTATGGGTAGGTTATTGTCCAGTTCATTCGTTGCAAATCTTCAAGACTTAAATCATACCTTTTTAAAATCAAATATTTTGCTCTTACCGTATCCCATGGTGTTGTATCTATTGTTTGTGCATCAAATAAAATGTAACTTATTGTTTTTGCAATACTAAATTTACCTTCTACACAACTACGAAAGCCAACATCGCCACTTGAAAATTTTTCAATTTTATAATTATCTCCTGATTTGAATTGACTATAATACGGTAATATTGTATCAGGATATTGTGATCCATAATAATAATAAATAGATTTATTTGAATTATTAATCATGGTTATTCTTCTATGACAATTTTCATGTCTACATGAACAACATATTGTAAAATATGCAAAGCAAATGTAAATTACTATGACAAAATTTTTCATTTTTTATTCATTTTGAGTATAAATATTATGTTTCCTATAATACAAAGAATGGTATAATTCAGACAAAAATATAGGCATGCATATTAAAGTGCATATATAGATACTTATAACCTGAGTTAGATTTATTTTATTAATCGAACTCAGGTTATATGGCTTTCTAATCTTGTATTTAATTCTTGACAAAAATTGTCAATGAAATAAAATATTTCAGTAATTTTATCTTTTGAGGTATGCATAGATAATTTGTTTAATTATTTGATTTACAGCTATAAATATAACAAATATTTATGTCGTACCCAAATTTTATGGTCAAATTATTCTAGCTAATTGTTTTATTCTTAATCAATTATTAATCGAACTCAGGTTAAGAGAACAGTTGTCGTTGATTCTCAATTTTAATACATCATATTAATGTGATAATACGAATCTGCGTGTTATTGTTTTTGAATCTTTTGTCGTGATTTTTATAAGATATAATCCTGAATTACAATTTGATAAATCAAACGACCTTTCATTTTCTAAAGAATTATCAGATAGTAAAACAGTCCCCGATAGATTTAAAATTTCCAAACGTGCATCCTGAATATTTGAAACCGTTATTTCCCCTTTTGTTAGATTTGGATAGCTTTGAATAACACTCAAGTCGAGACTTTCGAATACTTCAATAGATTGGCTATTTACAGGAGCACTTTCAAAATTAGTATTTCCATTTTGATATGCCCCAATAACACATGTACCTATATTCACGGTTACAAATTTCCCATTAACAATGCGAATTACATTAGTGTCAGATGAATAAAAACTAACAGCTAATCCCGAACTTGCAAAAGCATTTATCAGAAGAGTATCATTAATTAACAAACGTTGAGAGATTCGATCGAATGTGATTGTTTGAGGAGCTTTATCAACTGTTAAAGATTGGGAATAGGATATACTTTTATATTTATTGTTTCCCGATTGAATTGCAGTAATGACACAAGTTCCTGCTCCAACTATTTTAATACTATCATTTTCAACTTCGGCAACCAATGTGTCGCTTGAAACAAATGTTACTGGCAACGAAGAGCTAGAGTTTGCAGAAAGTTTACATGCTGGTGAACCAAATTTTAAATTTGGGATTGCATTGAAACTGATAGTTTGTGATGCTTTATCTATAATGATTCGGCGTTCTATGGTTTTGGCAGGAAAATATTTAGAATTACCATTTTGCATGGCATAAATTATACAACTTCCAGGATTGATAATCTGGAGTTTTCCATTTACTATTTTAGCGATCAAAGTATCGCTCGATTTAAATGAGACAGGAAGTCCGGAACTTGCTGTTGCCTTAAGTTTATAGATTGGTGAACTATGGTTTAGCTTCGGGATGTTATCGAATGTGATAACCTGAGTTATCCGTTGAAGATAAACATCTTTATCAATTTTAATTTGGAATTGGTAAAAATCAGCATTTTCTAAATCGTTCGATTTTTTATAATCATCGCTATAAATAACCAAAAAGGTGAAATCGTTTAATTTGGTTACAGAAGGATACCCAAGGAGTCTAAAAGTATTATGATTTGAACGATTTATAAAATGCGGATTGTCATAGCCATTAGGATTATCAAAGACGCTGTCGGGATTATTACAATACACCCATAACCCGGAATTTTTGTTTAATTCGCTATAAGAGCCTCCTCGTCGATCAGACGTGATTGTAATCAATTTTTTTAGTTTACTATCATATAAATTGAAAGGAGCAACGCAATAATAATAATTAGCAATAGATGTTGTATCGGGCATTGTCCATGTTCTACCATAATCAGAAGAAACCGATTGATATAAGGGATTATTCTCTTGACGGAAAAGAGCAATCAATCGTCCATCGCCAACACTTGTAATTGTTGGTTCATACAGGTTAAATTGTTTTGTTTTTGTGTAATCCCATTTATAATAAACACTATCCCAATTATAACCATCAGGACTATAACGAATATCAGCAAAATTATTATTATAGGTTGTAGAAAAATATCCCGGAATTGTATCTATTTTGAATATTCCGGATTGTAAACCATTTATACTGGATAACGTAACCCGTTTCGACCATGTTTCCCCATTATCACTACTCGAAATCAGGTTATAATCAATATAGCTCCCTCCCCAGATATTAATAGTTTTGTATCGTCCGAAAAATATGACTATATTCCCATTATCCAAAACCCCACCAGAAAAAACCCTATCGTCTAAAGAGTCTTTATAAATTGTTACGGGACTTGTCCATGTTTTACCATCATCATCAGAATAGCGTTTTACAATAGTTCCTCCATTTCCTACATGATTACCCGATATTCCGGGATCTAATCGAAAAATATGAAGTATTCTCCCTGTTTTTAATTTTGCTACATAACTTAAAAAAGTATGGTCATTGCCTACCAAACTTGGAACTGACGGTGTTAATGAGATGTCATTAAAGTCTTGAGAATTGCATAATTGAATTTTAAATACAAATAATAATAAAAGTATACCTGTTGCTAATTTACGACTCCAATCAAATATCGTTTTTGTGTTTATTTCGCTGTTTCTGTTTGATTTTCTCAAAGATACACTTTCAACAATATGTTCGAAGGAATCATGGAATTCAACGGTTTTCTTTATTTCTGCCATCTGTATTGTAACACTAAACCCTATTTTCGAAAGATTAAAGAGTTCAGATTTTTCTTCTTTGTTTACCAAAATTTCCATCCATATATTCAATTGTTTTAAAAAATCATAAGCGAACTCACATGTTTGCTATCACGTGGGTTCACTTATTTTATGATTTTTACCGCTGTAAAGATACTATTTTATACATTATCGCAAAACGGATCCTTGTTTAATCAATTGCTTGACAGTTATTCCCGTTTCTGAGATTATTTTTACAATGTACATTCCCGAAGATAATTGAGAAATATCCAAAACTTTTTGGTTGCCTTGCTGTTTTTGAACAACCACGCCTTCAAGATTCAGAATTTCGAGCGATTCAACGGTTTTGCTCGTCTTTACCATGACAGTTTCAGCTGCCGGATTAGGATACAGACTGACATCGTCTGATGTTTCAATAGATTCAGAGGTTTCGACAGTACCATTTTTTAGAGTAAAACTGGCTGTTGTTGACGAACCGTTATTAATTGAAACTGACGTTGTGCATTTTGAATACCCGGGAGCTTCAACATAAACATCATAGGTTCCATCGGGCAGGTTATCCACTTTATAATTTCCATCAGCATCAATAAGAGCATAGGCAACAATTTGTCCGTTTTGCATAACAATAACCGGCATTGAGATTGGTGTAAAAGCCTTTAACTTACTTGCAAAGTTTGAATCTAAAACAGCGACAACACCTGTAATTGAACCATTTCCCGAAACTAACCTGCCACACTGAACCAATGACAGATGTAGGCCATGAATTGTTCCATGTAATGCAATGATATTTGCATCCTGCCATGCAGTGGAACTTACATAATAAGTAGGCAGATAGACAGATGGCAAATCATTTGGCAACACACGAATAAGATAATTACTTGCATTAAGCCATTTAAAGGTGAACGAGCCGTCGGTATTAATGCTTTGTGTAGAAATTGCTGAATAATGTGTTCCATTTTGTTTGAATAGCTGAACGATTCCATCATTGAAGGGATTGTCGTTTGCCTTAATTTGCCCGGATATGGAAGGGAGAGATGGATTCATAACATTAACGGTAAATGAAGTTTTTATACTTGAACAATGAGACATAGAATCATTAGATTGAACAATGAAAGGATATTCGCCAATGGTATTGAAGAATGTATTCAATTGTAATGTATCGCCTAAAAACAGGACTTTGCCGTAACTGATACAAGACCATGAAATTTGACAGTTTTTATCAACGGCAGAATCAAGTGATAACAATTTAGTATCAGTCGGTTCAAAATAAAAATCATGAATTTGTGGTGTTGAAGGACTCGTATACTGAGTGACAATTATTGAATCCGGAGCATAGACATTACAACCATTATTGAAATGCACCGTAATGCCAACTTCCTGAGGATTTATTCCAAGAGTCGATTTTACAATTATTGTATCCACCGGATATACATTCTGAGGTTTGTATAGATAGGAAAATTCATGAGTGTAATTAATATTCAACGTCGTAGGATTTTTTTTATCTAATGGTGTACAGATGCTTTCATTTATAGGTTTCATCACAATTTTAGGACAAGTATCGCTTGGAATTTGAGAACCAATATGAATGATAATCCGTTTTGTACCAGTTATCGCATTTAAGGTACGTTGATTCCAAACTACTGTATCAACGCCAACTTTTAGTGCTTTAAGCGTATAGATATCTTTTTCACCTGCACCAAGTATTAATTGTGTAGGAAGCAATGTGTAGGTATGTACTGTATCAATAGCCTTTTTATTTGATTCACGACCTATGCTCCAGCTCATACCATAACTTGCATTATTAAAAAATGCAACATCAATCGAATCACCAACATTCATAGAAATGGTGGTATCGGTGGTGTTTAGGAAAGGTAAGTCGTTGGTAATTTTAATATGATATGTTTGACTTTTAAATGCACATGGAGGATTTGAACTGATGGGATATATAGTATATATAGTATAAATTGTATCGGCTTTAGGTAAAACAAACAAACAGGTTTTCCCTGAGTCAATTTTTCCAACTCCATTCAAATACCAAAGAATATTAGAATCATACGTATGTAAAACAATCGAACCTTTATACAATGGTACTGATATTTCAATTGGGGCTAATATATCCATTGTTTGAACGCACGCCATTAAAAGGTTAACATGCGATACTTTACTTGTGTTTCCGTTTAAGGTTCTTGTTGTATAAAGATAATAATATCCTCCATTTTCGGAATGGAATGAATAGGTATTTCCTGTTCCTACAAGCTTAAGTAATGTGGAATCGGAATACCAATTGATGGTTCCTCCATTAATTGAATCATTAACATATACTTTTAAAATTTCAGTATTTGAAGTTATAATTACAGAGTCTTTCCCATTAATTGTAAATGGTTTTGAAGTAGCTAATTGTGGTGCAGGAACATAATTCAACAACCGTTTATATTCACTTCCTGTACAATCATAACAATTGGCATCTAGCGACAATGTATTTGAATCAACCATATTAACAATAATATTTGAAAAGCCTCCATTATATTTATATTGCCAACGTTTTTGTGTACTACTAAATATTGTTTTACCGTATATTAAACCATAAGTTCCCGAACTAACAAGCGTATCGTTTTTAAACATTTTGTAATCGATAGCATTTGCAGTGCTTGTGTTTTTAGTAAACTGTAATCGTTGTGTGTAGCCTACAGATTCTGCACTATCACAACTATACATAACACCTCCGCAGGTTGTTGTCCATTCCCAATTGCCCACCATTTTATTAATTAATGTATCGGCGTTTTCGGTTGGATCTAGTGGTGTAAGAATTATGGAAGAGTCTTTAACTGTAATATTCATCGTTGCTTTTTCACTTTCACAAGTGCCATTTGTTTGTGTTACAAATATCTGTGATATTCCTACTGTTGACGCAGAATATGGTAAGGATTGAGCCGTAGTAATTGTCGTTTTTATTGGAAGTAATTGTACTGGAACGTACCATTTTAACGAATCACCAATAGCAGTTAAGGTGTCCTTTTCTCCAAGCTTATATGTTTTATCGCTTACAATTGGCATATTTGGTAAAGAGTCATAAGACAATGAAAAATTGAATGATTTTGTTTTTGTATAGTAACTGTCGATACAATTTTTAGGACTTACTGATAATTGTAAATTTGAGTATTCATACGATGTTTTATAATCAAGTACTAAAGTATCTTGTCCTGTGACTTTACTTGGTCTTATTTGATTATATACCATGGTAGCTTTTGCACCACAATCATAACATAAAATTTGCGTCAACATTCCATAATTCCAAGTAAATGAAAACGTAGTATCGTTTGCTTGTTTATTGCTTTTAAAAGTTACCGGCCTATTTTTACAAGCTTGATTATTAAAGCGGTCTGAGCTGATTGTAAGGTCGGCAGGTAATATACAATTACAGTTTTTAACAGCTATAAGTTTAGTTCTGTTAATATTGATAAGTCTTGCATAACTGATTTTCCCAATTAACGCATTGCTAGGACTGAGGCTAATTGATTGGTCTGTAACGTTTGTTGTTAGTGAATCATAAAGATTGAATGCCAAACTTTTTAAACCATCATCTTTGGCAATCCAATAAGTTTTACCTTGTTCATTGCCATCTAAAACAGTTTTTGTGATTAAGCTATATGTATGAAAACAAGGCGGTATAAATGGGCATATTATGCTCCAATGGTTTTGGAACACGATTTTGTTTTTATTTGGGACGTGAATGTCATTAACAACGGTATCAGTATAAATTGTGAAAGTACCTTGATTTGATTGCATATCACCATCATCAATATTTTGAATATTGATAGGATTGAAAACCGTTAATTTTACAAATGTAACAGCGTTACCATTTTTTTTTTGCGACGTAGATAGATATTTGTAAGTTAAGTTATTATTTACTGATGTTGGTTGTATCCAAACACTTGCAGTGTCGTTTTGGGTGGTGACAGAATCAGATTGAATGATAAAACTGTTATTCGAATATTCAGGTGGAGTTATAACACCTGTCGAATCCCAATCATAAGTGTAAGTTGAGTCAGTGATATTGAGAACAGGGTTAAATTTAATGGATAAATTTGAATCAATTTCAATTTGTTTTTGGCTTTGTTTTAATGCTTTTGTACTGGATGCAGTCGCAAAAATGGAGTAATTGTATCCAGAACTGTTAAACGAAAAAGGGACTGTTTTTGAAGCTGAATCGCACCACGAGTGAGTTAAGCCTTGAACCATTGGTTTCGATGCATACATTGTTGTAGTTCCACTTGTTTCTTGGAATTTTACAGTATAATTATCACCTTCAGTACAATTTGGAATTCTTATTTCAAAACGTCGTTTGCAAGGAGGTGCTAATGTTGTGCAGGTGCTTAACGGAATTGAAATAGTGATATTTGTTCCATTTTTCGAAACAATATAATTTGGTGAATATTCTTGGCAACCATGATCATAGCCTGAAATTACTAAATCATTTTTGTCGAAAATGTAAGAAAAGCTAGTGTCTCTTATAAATTCCGAAAAACTACTTGTTTCACCTAAACAGTCACTAAATGTAATTGTTGGATCTTGGGCTTTAATTACAATTACCGTTGAAAGCAACATCAGTATTATTAATACATATTTTTTCATAGCTTTAAAAATTAGTTGTTTAATATTACTATTTTCTCTTAATAACTCCGTTTTCTCAAAAACGTGACTTTATTTTTTCACTGGTCTTACTTTTTTAATGACCTTGACCACGGTATCTTGCACAATAACAGGTTTTGGTTTTACATATACCACCCTGCGAACCGGTGTCACATTTTTTTGAACAGTATCTTTTGCCACAGTTGTTGCTTCATTTTGGGATGTTGTTGCTGGTGAAGCAATCGCCGTTTTGGTTGCTGGCTGATTTTGTTGCGATTGAGTAAATGCTTCGGTACCTTTCGCCGCTGTTTGTTTCTCAATTTTGGGGTTTTGTGTCGAGATATTCTTCGCACGTCTAGTCTCTTTGTCTTGAATTTTCGCCCCACCAACAGAACTCTTTACAAATGCTTCCGCAGACATTTGTTTTAATGCATCGACAACACGTTGAGACGACGATTCTTTTATATTGGAATTCGTAACCGATTTGGTTTTATGAACGACTGCTGTTTTATTCTGATACCGTTCAACTATTTTTACAGTTGCAAGTGTTGCAACCGAAAGAGTAGTAGCAGTTCCAGCTATAAGGACAAGAGTGTTTGCCTTTAGCAATGCTGCTACTTTATGAAAGAGCCCCTTTTTTGCGGCAACAACAAGCAATGGACCTGTGGCTAACGTTACGGGCACTGTATAATTGTTTAGCTCCTCCCGAAACAGCTCGTCCACTTGATTCGATTCATTAATACTACTCATACTAATACTTTTTTATATATATAATTACACCGTATGGCCAATTTCTCTTTCAGTTGTATTCGGGCTCTTTTCAATCTAGCTCTCGAGGCTTCTTCGGCAATGCCGAGAACTTCAGCAATTTCTTTGTGTCGGAGCTGTTCTATGGCATAAAGATTAAAAACCACCCGATTTGCTTCGGGCAACGATTCCAACATTGCCATCAGTTCGTCTTTACCAACATCGTGCTTTTTTACCAAACCAAACAATGATGTTTCTTCATCCGATTGTTCATTGTCTTCATCAGCAATTTCGCCGGCATAATCGATTGGTACGCTAACAAGTCGTTTCGATTGTTTTAAGTAATCAATGCTACAGTTTACCATTATGCTTTAAATGTTCCTTCGCCTTTCCACACGAGTTTTTCTACATTTAAAAACACTTTTATAAAAGCTTCGTGCATGATGTCTTCGGCAAGATCGACGTCGGCTACATATCGTAGACAAACGCCCTTCATATAGGGAGCCCATGTTTTATAGGTTTCGTTCCGAATTTTTTCGTTCCGTTTCTGACAGCCTTTAAGCAATTGTTCTTCAGTATGTTTTTTACCTATCGGAAAGAGCATGCATACATTGTTTTGATATATAACTGCGAATGTATAAAAACGTGACACGAAGAAATCAAATAATTCCTTTCTTTTTATTGATCGATACCCTTATTTTAAGACATAACGAACCTGTTCCCCAAGAAAGGGTTCAGCATGTTCAACATTTTGCTCTGAGAACATACGTTGGAATATTTTAAAAGGAAACCTATTTACACATATATTTCGCCACCCTTTTCTTTAAATTCTTGTGCTTTGGCATCAAGTCCTTTTGCAATGGCTCGCAATTCATGACTCGATTTCATAGAACAGAAATGTTCGCCACACATTGAGCAGAAATGGGTTGCCTTATAACCTTCGTCGGGCAGTGTTTTGTCGTGATATTTGATTGCTGTTTCAGGATCTAAAGCCAAATGAAATTGATCTTTCCAACGAAATTCGAAACGAGCTTTGCTCATTGCATTATCGCGATATTGAGCTCCCGGATGTCCTTTTGCAAGGTCGGCGGCATGAGCGGCAATTTTGAAAGTAACCACACCACGCTTTACATCTTCTTTATCGGGTAAGCCAAGATGTTCTTTTTCGGTAACGTAACACAACATTGCAGCCCCATACCAACCTATCATTGCTCCGCCAATAGCTGCAGTTATATGATCGTAACCCGGTGCAATGTCGGTAACCAATGGACCAAGTGTGTAAAATGGTGCTTCGTAACAGAATTCCAACTGTTTGTCCATATTTTCCTTAATCAATTGCATTGGCACATGTCCGGGACCTTCGATAATAACTTGCACATGTCTGTCCCAAGCTATTTTCGTTAATCGGCCAAGTTCTTTGAGTTCACCAAATTGAGCTGCATCATTGGCATCGGCACCAGAGCCAGGACGAAGTCCGTCGCCAATAGATACACCAACATCGTATTTAGCTAAGATGTCGCATATTTCATCGAAATGAGTGTTTAAGAAATTTTCTTTGTGATGAATCAAACACCATTTTCCCATAATGGCACCTCCACGCGATACAATTCCGGTAACACGTTGAGCGGTCAATGGAACATGACTCCACAGCAATCCGGCATGAATGGTGAAATAATCAACACCTTGCTCGCATTGTTCAATCAATGTGTCGCGATATATTTCCCATGTTAAATCTTCAACCTGACCTTTACATTTTTCTAAAGCCTGATACAATGGTACTGTTCCAATCGGAACGGGAGAGTTGCGAATAATCCATTCACGGGTTTCGTGAATATTTTCGCCGGTCGATAAATCCATTACCGTGTCCGATCCCCAACGAATTGCCCAGATAGATTTTTCAACTTCTTCTTCAATACTTGATGACGTTGGTGAATTGCCAATATTTGCATTAATCTTAACCAAGAAATTACGACCAATAATCATTGGTTCCGTTTCGGGATGATTGATATTTGCGGGTAAAACGGCACGCCCGGCAGCTATTTCACTTCTAACAAATTCGGGAGTTATAAATGTTTTTGAAGTGTTTGCCCCAAAACTTTGACCGGGATGCTGAAATCCAAGATCGGCAACTTCGTTCAATCGTTGGTTTTCGCGAATGGCAACATATTCCATTTCGGGAGTGATGATTCCTTGACGAGCATACCATAACTGACTGACACACTTTCCTTCTCTGGCACGTAATGGACGTGTACGGACATGCTCGAAACGCATCGAATCGAGACTATTATCGGCAAAGCGTTTTTGAGCATATTCGGAACTGAACGCCGAAAGTTCTTCAACATCACCCCGCGATCGAATCCATTCTTCGCGAATGTTAGGAACACCTTTGGTGATATCAATTTCTATTGAAGGATCGGTAAATGGTCCCGAAGTATCGTAAACCGTAACCGGATCGTTTTTGATAACAGTTCCACAAGAGTCGATTGTATCGGATAGGGTGATTTCGCGCATTGCAACCTTTATATCGTGCAATTGTCCTTTGATATATACTTTGTGTGAACCGGGAATTGGTTCGTTGGTTACTTTTTTAAATTCCATTTTTATAGTTATGATTTTGAAGAGAGGTAATCAATTAATAAATATGGGGTAATGAAAGTGTTGTAGACGCATTCCCTTCGGCAGCATTATCTGCATCAGGTTCTACGGGTATAATCTCAGCCTTTCAAGGCACCCCTTAAATGTTGATGACAAAGATAAGAAATCCGGATAATATAGGATATCTATTTTATTAATTAAAACATTCGACCTATTCTGATCAATGTATTAACCAATACATCAATTTCATCTATTGTAGTATACAATCCAAATGAAGCCCTCACGGTTCCGGGTATTCCATAATGTTGCATAATTGGTTCGGTACAATGTGTCCCGGTGCGAACGGCAATGCCTTGTTTGTCTAAAATCATCCCCACATCGGCGGGATGAACACCATTGAAAAGAAAGGATAATGCTCCCGATTTTATGGGTGCATTACCATAAATTGTAAGATTTTCGATAGTTTTTAAACCTTTCGTAGCATGGAGCATCAATTCATGTTCGTGGCAAGCTATTGTTTCTATTCCTATTGACGACACAAAGTCTATAGCAACAGCCAGACCATGGGCATCAACATAATTTGAGGTTCCTGCTTCGAACTTAAAAGGCAATTTGTTGTATGTGGTTTTTTCGAGTGTAACGGTTTCTATCATATCACCACCACCTTGGTAAGGTTGCATCTTGTCGAGCAATGCTTCTTTCCCCCAAAGCACTCCAATGCCTGTTGGTCCATAGATTTTATGTCCCGAGAATGCCAGAAAATCACAATCCAGTGCTTGAACATCTATTGCCATGTGTTGAATAGCCTGTGCACCATCAATCATTGTTACAACATTAAAAGAATGTGCTATGTCGATGATTTCTTTAATTGGATTGACCGTTCCCAATGTATTTGAAACAGCAGTTACCGAGACCAATCGAGTACGTTCGGTGAAAAGCGATTTATAGATTTCAAGATCTAAAACACCGTCGTTGTCGAAAGGTATGAATTTGAGTTTGCATTTTTTGCGTTCACACACCATTTGCCAAGGCACCAGATTTGAATGATGTTCCATTGCCGAAACAATAATTTCATCACCTTCTTTGAGGAATGTTTCGCCAAATGAGAATGCCACTAGATTGATAGAATCGGTTGTTCCACGGGTAAATATCACCTCACACGATTCCTTGGCATTTATAAATCGTGCCACGGTTTCACGTGCTTGTTCGTAACATTCTGTGGATCGTTGGCTTAGGTAATGTATTCCACGATGAATATTACTGTTTATTGTAGAATAATATTCCGAGATGGAATCTATTACAACTTGAGGTTTTAAGGTTGTTGCACTATTATCGAGATATACCAAGTCTTTGCCATGTATTTGTTGGTGCAGAGCCGGGAATTGTTGGCGGATGGTTTTTAAATCAAAATTCATAATATTTATACTTTCAATAAATCAAACAAATATTCTTTCAATGCTTCATCGTCAAGGTTTTCAACCACTTCGGCAACGAAAGCATGAAGTAAAAGCATCACAGCTTGGTCACGGTTTATACCTCGCGACTGACAATAGAATAATTGATCGTCATTTAGTTGACCTATTGAACTACCGTGAGTACAACTTACATCATCGGCCCAAATTTCTAATTGGGGTTTGCTATGAATGGTAGCATCTGCCGATATCAACATATTTTTGTTCGATTGACGAGCAACTGTTTTTTGAGCATCTTTGGCAACATAAATCTTACCCACAAAAACTCCGGTTGAAGTATCCGATGCGACGCCTTTGTACAATTCACTTGTGGTACATTCGGGATACATGTGAGCAACATGGGTAAACGAATCTATTGTTTCGTTTTTTGTTGGAGTATATAAGCCATTCAACTTGGTTTGACAGCCTTTGCCGTTGTGCATAACTTGAATATTATTGCGAAGCAATCCTCCATTTATTAAAAATGAATTTGCCTCGAATGTGCTATCAGCTTCTTGCAAAACTTCAATCGCATGAAATGTAGTATTTTGATCGCTGTCGTTATATGTTTGATTGTAGGTTACCCACGCATTTTCTTTTACATGAATTTCGGTAGCAATGTTATTGAAATGAGTGCTTTCGTTCACCGAAATATGGAATGCTAAGAATTGTGTTTTTGAATTTGAATCACTAACAATAATGTTGCGAGTTTGTAATACCGAAGCCTCTTTGCCTTGATGAAGAAATACCAATTCGATTGGTTCTTTAATCGAAACATTTCGAGCAATACGAATTATCACACCTTCTTCGGCAAAAGCGGTATTCAATAGTTCCAATTTACCTCGTTTGCTGATATGAGTAGCATTGTACGTGGCATTAAATCCACATGCTTCGCGACGGCAACTTTCTTTTAACGATTCTATTGAAAGTCCTTGAACCTGTGTATCTGAAAGCTTAGCCGAAAAAACTCCATTTATAAAACAAATACGAGCTTTAGCATTTGTTTTTGGTAAAAGAGTATCAATTTCATCCTTAGAGATATCGAATGACGAAGCTTTTACATAAACCTTTTCGTAAACCTTTGCAATATCGGTATATTTCCATTCTTCATCTTTTTTCGATTGAATGGCAAGCGATGTATATTCGTCGAGATATTTTTTCTTTTCAGCCGGAACGACAGCATTTTGTGAAAGCAGTGTTTCGAGTAGGTTGTCGTTTATGTTTTTTTCTAATTTTGACATTTCATTTCATTTTTTGAATATTTCTGAAAATCATTCTCAAATCTTCAAATTATCTCATTTTCAAATTATTCTCCAACCTCTTGTTTAATCCAATCGTAACCTTTTGCTTCGAGTTCCAATGCCAATTCTTTTGGACCACTTTTTACAATGCGACCTTTATATAAAATATGTACAACATCAGGTACAATATAGTCTAACAAACGTTGATAATGCGTGATTACCAAAAATGAGTTTTGCTCTGTTCTGAGTTTATTTACACCCGTTGCAACGATTCTCAATGCATCAATATCAAGTCCTGAATCGGTTTCGTCAAGAATAGCTAATTTTGGATCGAGCATTGCCATTTGGAAAATCTCGTTTTTCTTCTTTTCTCCGCCCGAAAAACCTTCGTTCACAGCTCGTTTACTCAAAGAATCACCAAGTTCTACAACCTGACGTTTTTCTTTCATCAACTTTAAGAATTCTGCTGGTTGCAAAGCTTCTTGTCCTAGATATTTGCGTTTGCTTTCCAATGCAGATTTCATGAAATTGGTAATGCTCACACCTGGAATTTCCACAGGATATTGGAACGAAAGAAATATTCCTTCGCAAGCTCTATCCTCGGGACTCATGTCAATGATGTTTTTGTCGTTAAACCAAATTTCACCTTCAGTCACATCATACACATCGCGTCCAGCAATAACCGACGACATGGTACTTTTACCCGAACCATTTGGACCCATTATAGCATGAACTTCGCCAGCTTTAACTTCAAGGTTTATCCCTTTTAATATTTCTTTGCCATTGATTGAGGCATGAAGATTTTTGATTGATAACATTTTATTTAGTTATGAGTTTTAAATTCTTAGTTTTTAGTTAAATCTATTCCTTTTACAAATTCTTTGATTTTTGAAATTACCAAATCAATATCATTAAGTTCTTCATTTTTAATTCTTAGGGTTATAAAGCCCATATTTAATAATATTTTATCACGTCTTTCATCTTTATCTTTTTTTGAAAGATGAATTTTGCCATCAACTTCAAGTATTAATTTGTATTGTGAACAATAAAAATCGGCGACAAAAAAGAAATGTTCATTATTAATAGTTTCGTAAATTATTGGAAATTGTCTATTAAATTTCAAATTATCAACTTTCCTATTTCGTAAAACATTCCACATAATAGCTTCTTCTTCAGTTTCAATTTTTCGAAGATCTCTAGCAGTCTGTTTTATTTCTTGCCACTTCATTAATTCTTTTGTTTTATTACTCACCCCCAACCCCTCTCTTTAAAGAGAGGGGAGTAGGAGCTACTTTATTTATTTGAATTCTTTCAATTTTATATCTAATTTTCACCCCCGGCCCCTCTCTCGCGAGAGAGGGGCCGGGGGTGAGTGCAATTTCTAACTCAAAATTCAAAACTATAAACTCAAAACTACCCCACGCTTCCTTCCAACTGCAAAGCCAACAACTTTTGAGCCTCAATGGCAAATTCCATTGGCAACTGTTTAAGTACCTCGCGGGCAAAACCATTTACAATTAAACTTACTGCAGTTTCGGTGCTCAATCCACGTTGATTGCAGTAGAAAATCTGATCTTCGGCAATTTTCGAGGTTGTAGCTTCGTGTTCGACAGTTGCTGTTTTATTTTGCACATCGATATAGGGAAATGTATGAGCTCCGCAATGTGAACCAATTAACAATGAATCACATTGGGAATGATTACGAGCATTTTCTGCACCTTTCGACATACGAACCAATCCACGATAGCTGTTGCTGCTTTTACCAATCGAAATACCTTTCGACACAATGGTGCTACGAGTATTTTTGCCAATATGAATCATCTTCGTTCCGGTATCGGCTTGTTGAAAATGGTTTGTCATAGCCACACTGTAAAACTCCGATACCGAATTATCACCACGAAGAATCGTGCTCGGATATTTCCACGTTATTGCAGAACCGGTTTCCACTTGTGTCCACGATATTTTAGAACTATTACCTTTACATAATCCACGTTTGGTAACGAAATTGTAAATTCCACCTTTACCATCTTTATCGCCTGGATACCAGTTTTGTACAGTCGAATATTTTATTTCGGCATTATCCATAGCCACAAGTTCAACCACCGCAGCATGCAACTGATTTTCGTCACGCATAGGGGCTGTACAACCTTCGAGATAACTGACGTATGCACCTTCTTCGGCAATGATAAGCGTACGTTCAAACTGTCCGGTATTTTTAGCATTTATACGAAAATAGGTGGAAAGCTCCATCGGGCAACGAACGCCTTTAGGAATATACACAAACGAGCCATCACTAAAAACAGCTGCATTAAGAGCTGCATAATAATTGTCTGTTGGAGGAACGACCGAACCCAGATATTTTTGCACTAATTCGGGATGTTCTTTCAAAGCTTCGCTGATTGAGGAAAATATCACACCTTTTTCGGCAAGTTGTTCACGAAATGTTGTGTGAACAGAAACACTGTCGAAAACGGCATCGACCGCAACACCACTCAACATTTTTTGTTCTTCGAGTGGAATTCCAAGTTTATTAAAGGTATCGATCAACTCAGGATCAACCTCATCAAGGTTCTCGTATTTTGCCTTGTTTGTTGGTTGGGCATAATAACTAATAGCCTGAAAATCGGGAATATTGAAATGCAAACTCGACCACTGCGGATGTTTCATCTTTTGCCAATATCGAAAAGCTTTTAAACGCCATTCGAGCATAAAATCTGGTTCATTTTTGATTTTAGAAATACGACATACAATATCTTCATTTAAGCCTATTGGAAAAACATCCGTTTCAATATTACTCTCGAAACCGTATTTATATTCTTTGTCAGTGAGCTCATTAATAAGCTCTTTATCTTTTTCTTCTGCCACTTTTATTGGTTTTAACTATTTACTTCGACGAAGGAGAAGGTTATTATTTACACCACGTTCTATTCTTATTTAGAACAATTCTAAATATTTTACAAAAATAAGAAAAAATATAATAACGAATAAAGGAATTCCCAAAACTTTCAGGATGGACAAAAATGCTAAAGGTCTATTCTCTAATTAAAAAAATAGATCACAAACATCATTAACGAGATGCAACCTTTTGTATCTTTGGAAAGTCTTGCTTCATTGATTAGAGGGTGCAGTTTGTTTACACCTTTATGATTGAATCATATTAACATTAAACACGTTATTAACAAATAATAACATAATTTTAAGGATTGTTTAGACACTTTGCACATATTTTAAATTACGGCATGAAAAAAACATATATTTACTGTTGCATTTTATTTTTTTCACTATTTGTGCAAAGGTTATCAGCACAAGTAGATATTTCTAACTGCCCCGTTGTTAAAATAAATTCAGGAAACCCAGCCTACCCATTCCCTCAGTTTTTGGAATATGCCAAAGGGAAAACTCTAGCCAAAAACAATGCAGAAGGAGTAACCCACGCCGACATGGAAAAAGCTATGCGTGAAGGGTATGAGATTATGACTCATCGTTGCAGAATGGAAGGGTACTCCTATTGTGGTGTCCCATATATTACATATAACAGAAAGACAATTCCACAGGCTGGTGCAGAATTTTGTTCGGAAGGAGATGGATACATATTATTGGCATCCGCCATTTTTGCCGACCAAGCTACATTCAATGGCTTATGGATGTGGATTCACGATAATCGTTTTAGTGACGTAATAAAATACCAAGACGGGAATTATATTAGAAAAGGAGCCGATGCCGGTCCAAATATGGCGGGATGGAATTGCGAGGGATCTGCTGTTCTCAACGACGGTTCTACACATTCTGCAACTGATGGAGATGTTGATATTGCAATGGCATTACTTATTGCTTATAAACAATGGGGCGAATTTATGTATCAAAACGGTACATTGGTTAAAGATGCCAAAGGTAATTCCATATCGTATAAAGAAGCAGCGAAAGGAGTCATAAAGGCTTTAGTTGACACCATTCCTCAATGGGACAAAGGAAGTGGAAAAATTTCGGGATATTTATGTGGTGATATTGGTGTTGATGGATATGTAAAAAGAGGAAATTCGTGGGGCGAACAAACATCGTGGCGTTTTACACAAACCACCTTTCCATGGGCAACCACAACTCCTAACCTTTATAGCATTTACGGAGGAAATTATGTCGATTACAATGCACCATCATATTTCAACGAATTTGCTGAATGGCTACAAAATGGAGATGGAAGTGGTACAGCATGGGAAATCAACCAATTTAAGAGAGCAGAAGTCGCCAGTGATTGGTTAACAGGCATGGCATATCAACAAGGTTTAATTGCCTCCATAGGTCAAGCATCAATTAGTACAGCAGGAGTTCCCACATTTTCGGTTTATTCGGATGGAGAAGATTTTCGATTTGCATGGCGAAATCTGTTAAATTATTTATGGCACGGAAATCCAACTACGGGTTGGGATCCAATAACACATCAACCAACTGCAAGTGGAAATACATTCAATTATGATATGTCTGTTCGCCATGCAAAACATTTAAAATCACCATCGATAGGAGGAGTTCAAAAATGTAAAGCAATGGGTGCAAGTCCCGATCCGGGACAACCAAAATGGTGGGGCGTATGTCAAATTCCACAGCAATGGGGACCAACCGGTGAAACAGAAACATCTTGGTATGGTACGAACTATTCTGTAGGAACAGGAACGATTGCAGCTGTTGCTTCTGAAGATTTAGAGTTGATAGGAGATCTTTATCGTCAATGCGAAATAATGTGGGATGATGCTGGTACTGAGGCATCTGCATGTACACCAACGCAAAGATATATTGGAAGTACACCTAAATATTTTCATGATTGGTTCCGGTTACTAGGAATGTTAACCTGTTCGGGCAACCTACAGGCTCCTCGCAATATGAAACCTATTGCCAATATGAAGGTTTATCTGTCGGTTGATAAAACCTATGCCTACAAAGGAGATAATCTAACATACCAAGTAAACTATAGAAACTATGGTAGTTTAGATGCCCAAGGTGTTACTGTAACCACAACACTAGATAACAATTATACATTTGTGAGTGCAACAAAAGGTGGTACATTGTCGGGAAATAAAATTACATGGAATATAGGAACTGTTAAAGGATTTAAATCTGGAGGATTGTCAGCTACAATGGATTCAATGACCTTTGTTGTTACGGTTAAAGACACTCTTACCCCACGTATTTGTTTACAAAGCATCGTAACTGCAACTAACAGTCCCTCATGGACAAGCAATGAATATCCAAACCATGCGACCTATACCATGGAACGAAATTGTGTCGATATTTTGGGAACAAGAATGTTACAAATAAAGAAATCGGCAAGTAGAACTAAAATGAATCCAGGCGACATTGTTAAAGTTACCTTAGATTTTAAAAATTTATCTTCATCGAATGGGAATTTATATGGAGGACGAAGTAATGTAATACTTTCGTATGGAAATTTTTTACAAGGAACAGGAGCTACCAATTTTTATCAATTTTCGCGTTTTTGGCACGATGGAGCAGAAGCTTATATAAATATGCATAATTATAGACTTTCTTATTTTATGTACGACGCATCCGCTATGGGTTTATATGATGCAACAACAAATAAGACAGGCTGGAGTTTTTATGTGGATAATGCAAATGATGTCACAAAATATGGATTAAATCCAGCTTCAGGGCCAATTGAATATTTATATAAAAAAATTCCGGCAGGCTCTGATTCCTATGGAAAATGGAATCAACGATTGACTGTTCGGTATGGAGATGTATTAACAGCACCAGCCACTCATATTTACGACAAGCTCGATCATTGCGATTTGATACACAAAGGCGTACAAGGACCTGCATTAATACGAACAAATTTAGCTGCAAATCCAACCGCAGATATGTCAACGCGTGTAATAGACGATTGGTCATACTCTGCTGCATTACAGTCTAAAACGAACGATGGGCAAGCCGATATTTTCACTCCAATTTCGCCATCATGGCAAGATGTTAATAATTTAGGCGTTCCGGTTACCAATTTTGCACGTCACGTTTGTTCTCCCGCTTCGGTAGCTAATTTTAGTAGAGTTTTGGTTGAGGAATTTGATGGATATACATGGCGTCGAGTTTTAGGGACTGGACCACTATCTGGACGAGAAGCATATAATGTGACCATTATTGATACCATTCCTAAACAACTGAAATGGAACGGTTTTTCCGATAGTTTAGCTTTAAATGTTCAGGCTACCTATACAGCTGCTGCTACGGGAGCAAGTTATACTGGTATTGTAAAATGGGTTGTTCCTGAAATGTTGGTTGGCGAAAATGGTAATTTAGTTTATTCATGTATAGCTAAAGATTTAGGTTGCCCGACAGCTCCTGATACTTATTACAACAATATTGCTTGGATTTCTTCAACTACCGACTCCCCCGATTCATCGAAATTAGCAATGATGACTTCTTGCACAGCATTACCACCTGTAATCGATCCACAAACTTCATTATTTAAAACGGCAAATGTAAAGACCGCAAAAACAGGCGATGTTGTTTCATATAAACTAAAGTATATCAATAATCTTGGAACTACAGTTAATGCCGATTGTTCTTCAATGACCAAATGGCAAACAATGGGTTCCGGAGTGATGCCTGTAGGAAGTGCAAGCGGAATAAAATTAAATGTTACAAATTCTTTCTTTGGCCCCTTAAAAGCTTATGGAGTAAATGGATCAGTAACAGCAACATTATCAAACTTGAATAATGGGAATTCAGCTTATTTCGTTCTGCGTTATGTATCAGGAACTCCAGGTACAGCATCATTCGATGGCGTATATGTGAAAGTTATCGTTAATCCATACGGTTCAAATACCTTAGGTTTGGAAATATATGATGGAACGACGTTAATCGATAAATTTGGAGATTCGTACGGCACTCAAATATCATATCCCGGTTCTGGAGATTTAAATGTAAGGATATCAATAATAGGATCTTCGCTGTATATTTATTTAAACGACGACGCCAATGGATGGACTACCGTGACAAAATCATATACAAATATTACTAAAACTTTGCATGCAGGTTCAGTTGGAATATATATTCCAGGGAATGGCAATAGCATGTCGCTTACTAAATTTGTATCATCGTTTGATTATGCTTTTGATATTACCCTCTACGACCGACTTGCAGCAGAGTTAACAAATATTACAAGTATCTCTAATAGTGGTGTATGGGATCAAACAAAAAAAACAATTACTTGGCCAATAGTTGCAGGTCCAATAAAAGCTAACGATTCACTCGTTTATACTTTTAAAGCACAGGTTAGTTCTTGTAATAATTTTATCACAAATTTAGGATTGGCAACGGTATATGGATTGGATACATTGAAGGTGCTAAATACAATTGCTTGTGGATCTGCTCCACTTTGTTCTCCCCCCACGAGTGTCACACTGGTAGCGAGTCCCACGGGAGCAGTGTGCGACGGAAGCACGGTGACCTTAACGGCAACCGCAGCCCCAACGGGAACATGGACATACGCCTTTAAGAAAGCAACAACGCAGGTTCAGACATCAACGACATTAACAACATACAATGCAAATACAACAGGCAACTATACAGTCAATGTGTATAACACACTTGACTCGGCAAGCTGTAATATGTCATCAGCAATAGCTACGGTAACCATTAATCCTTTGCCAACCATCGTTCCGGTTGCCAGTCCCACAAAGATATGTGCAGGAGCATTATCAACCATTTCGGTAAGCGGTGGAACTTCATATTCATGGGATAACAGTATTGGAACAGCTGCAAGTAAAGCCGTTTCACCAACAATAACAACAACCTATAAAGTAACGGGTACAGATGCCAACGGATGCGTCAACACAGCTTCGGTTATTCTGACAGTCAATTCATTACCAACCATTGTTGCAACAGCAACGCCAACGGTCGTCTGTCCGGGAGCATCATCATCGCTGGCTGCAACGGGAGGAACATCATATTTATGGTCTAGTCTTGGCAGTGGAACTCCCAAAACGGTTTCACCAACAGGCACAACAACCTATACGGTTACCGGAACAGATGCAAACAGTTGTTCCAACACAACAAGCGTCGCTGTGGCTGTCACACCATTACCAACAGTTACGCTCACGGCATCGCCAACCAGCATTTGTAAAGGATCGACATCTACGCTGACAGCTGCTGGTGCTACAACCTATACATGGAGCAACACCCTACTTTCGGGAACCACAAATACTGTCAGCCCGACAACGGCAACAACCTATACGGTCACCGGAACCAGTTCGGGATGTACGGCAACAGCATCGGCAACGGTTTCGATATACGCATCTCCAACCATAACAATATCGGCTGCACCAACACTCGTTTGTGCCGGATATTCAACCGTACTCAAAGGAAATGGTGGAACAAGCTATTCATGGAGCAATAGTCTTGGTAATGGTACATCGGTTACCGCGACACCAACAACCGGCACAACATATTTTGTTACAGGTACCGATGCAAATGGTTGCACGGGAACAGCAAGCACGCCTATTTCGTATACCATTCCACCACCACCAACAACAGAACCAGACCAATCGATTACTTTGGGTAGTGCCATTCCAACTCTCACGGCTTCGGGAACTCTTATCAAATGGTATAATGCCTCAGGAACAACATTATTGGCTACCGGGACTTCATACACACCACCATCCTCTATAGTAGACGCAACAGTATCAGGGACATATCCATTCAAAGTTACCAATACCGTCAATGATTGCGAAAGTGCACAACTTACCGAAACAATCACCGTTAGCGGTTGTTCCGTTATTGCTCCAACGGTAAATATGACATCTCAAACAAAATGTCAGGGGACAGCATTTACAGCTATTACGGCAACTGGAACTTCTATCAAATGGTATGGTTCAGATCAATCAACCCTTTTAGGTACCGGAGTTTCATACACTCCAACCGGAGCCGGCGAGATTTATGTTTCTCAGACCAATATCTGTGAAGGTCCGAAAACAAAAATTACCATTACGGTCAATCCGTTACCAACAATAACAGCATCGGCATCGGCAACACCTATTTGTAAAGGGAAGACTTCGATACTTACAGCTACCGGAGCCACATCCTACTTATGGAGTAATGCATCAAATCTGGCAAGTCAGACAGTTACACCAACGGCTTCGACAACATATTCGGTTACCGGAACAGATGCTAATTCGTGTTCAAATACGGCAAGTGTCAGCGTGACGGTCAATTCTCTTCCAAGCATCACAGCAGGTGCCAGTCCCGGCAATGTCTGTGCCGGAAATACAACATCATTAACAGCTACCGGAGGAACAAGTTATTTATGGAGCGGCACTCTGGGAGCTACAGCAACAGTGGTTGCAAGTCCTTCAGCCAATGCCACATACAGCGTTACCGGCATTGATGCCAATGGTTGTGCGGGAACGGCAAATGTCAGCATAACTTATACCACACCGGTATTGCCTACCGTTGGAGTTTATCCATCGGTAACCATTGGTGCCGCCATACCAACACTTACGGCAACCGGAACAGTAATAAAATGGTACAACGATGCAAAAACAGCGTCTTTGGGTGCAGGAACATCTTTTACACCGACTATCTCAACCAATGGAAATGCTGTCTTCGTTTTCTATGTTACCAATACCATCAATAACTGTGAAAGCGATTTTGTTAAAGATTCTATCATTGTTTCGGGTTGTACAACAACAGCTCCAACGGTTACCAATCCAACCATTTCAACATGTCAGGGGCTACCATTCACCGCATTTGCAGCTACCGGAACCAATATAAAATGGTATAGTTCGGATCAGACGTCGAGTGTAGGAACAGGAGCATCATTTACACCGACAGCTCCGGGAGGCGATTATTATGTGTCGCAAACCATTATCTGTGAAGGTCCGAAAACAAAGGTCACGGCAACAGTAAATGCGTTACCAACCATTACAGCTTCTGCTGTTCCGGCAACTATTTGTGCTGGCAGTTCAAGCATTATTTCAGCCTTAGGTGGCAGTTCGTATGCCTGGAGCAATATGTCGATTCTGGCAAGCCAAACGGTAAGTCCTGCTGTGACAACATCATACATGGTTATCGGAACTGATATAAACGGTTGTACCAATACAGCCTCAGCAACGGTTACCGTTACTCCGTTACCCACAATTACCATTACACCTTCAGCACCAAAAATATGTTACGGGTCGTCTACATCTCTTACCGCTTCGGGAGCAACATCATACGTTTGGAATAACATCCTTCCGGCAACAGCCGTGGTGACTGTTAGTCCTCTTGCAACACAAACCTACTCGGTCACCGGAACAAGTTCGGGCTGTTCCAGTTCTGCAAACGTAACGGTTACGGTATATCCATTAAATCAGACGGTTATCAGTGCAACAAATCCTACAATCTGCCTTGGCGACAACTCTACCATTACGGCATCAGGAAGCGGAAGCTATTCCTGGAGTTCCGGAGCTACAACGCCGGCTATTACAGTTAGTCCTTCGGCAACCAAAACATATTCGGTTACCGGCATCGACGCCAATGCCTGTAGCACAACTGCCAGTACCATTGTAACAGTCAATCCTTTGCCTACCATCACGGCAACCGTTGCCAACGCTTCTGTTTGTCTTGGTAATGCAACTACTATTTCGGCTTCCGGCGGTTTATCTTTTACCTGGAGTAATTATCTGGGAAACAGTTCTTCTGTATCCATTACACCAACAGCTACGACTTCTTATTCGGTTACCGGAACAAATGCCTTTGGTTGTATTAACTCGGCTTCCGTAACAGTTACCTCATTAGCATTGCCGAGCGTGACTCTTACCGGCGGTGGCAGCTATTGTTCAACCATGCCGGCAGTAACAGTAAATGTAACCGGTGGCTTGGCTAACTACAAAGTAACATATACAACAAACGGTGCCAGTCCTTATACCATGACGAGCGTTACAGGAAGTTCTGCATTACCGATAACCGCCGATGGCGACTATGCTGTCAGCCTGGTGGAAGATGCCAACGGCTGTAATGCTGCCACCTATCCTGCAAAAGTATCTGTTACTAAAAACGGTTCGGCAACATACACCATTTCGGGTGGAGCAACCTATTGTCAGGGGTTGGCTCGCAATCCCGTTTCAATAAACATCACCAGCATGGATGGTCCTTGGCAACTGATTTACAATGATGGGACTTCCGACCATACTCAAACAATTGCCGTTGGTGCTTTACCTTTTGAAATTACAAACCCTGATAAAGGTATTTACACTGTTAAACAAATTACCAATAAAGACAATTGCGTTGCTCTGGGGGATGCTACCAAATCGACCACAGTAACCATAAACGATACAACCATTGCCTCTTTCACGGGCATTCCTGCTACATTATGCGATAATGGAAAACCTATTACGTTGACATACAGTCCAACTCTTGGAACCAGAGAATCTGCTGTCATCAGTTCTCCTTCCGGTGCAGTTTCCGGCAATCAATTCTTCCCTTCACAAGCTGGCGGGGCTGGCACAAAAACAATAAAAATAACATATACAAATGCAGCTAATTGTGTGAGTGTCAACACAGCTTCTATTCAGGTGTTAACATCTCCGGTGGCAAGCATTACAGGCTCTCCGAGCTATAGCGTATGCTATGGTATCGACCAGATTATTGATGCCAGCCATACAACAACGGCTGCTCCATATAGCTTTGGATGGTATTTATCCAATACCTTATTAACTGCTGATAATGTTGAAGATCCGACCTTTAAAGCGGGAACTCCTGTTGGAACATATCCGCTGCAATATATTGTCACCGATGGCAATGATTGCAAAGATACTGCCGACATCAGCATTGAGGTGAAGAATAAAACCAAACCAAAATGGCTCACTACCCTGCCTGAGTTGTGTAGCAACAATGCCAGCATTGATCTCAAAGACTTTGTTACGCCTTACGATGCAACAAATGGTTCGTTTACTATTGATGGTGTAGCCGCGACGTCAAGCATTATTGATCCAAAAGTTGTTTCGGCTACGGCTCACTCTATTGTGTACACTTATACCATGGGTTCGTGTAGCGACAGCGAAGATACGATCTTGACAATCAAGACAGCTCCAGCTATCAGTCTTGGAACATATCAAACCGAGTTCTGTGACTCTGCAAGTTCATACACATTTACCAGTCTGTCGCCATCTACCGGTGGCGTTCTTTCGGGAACGGGGGTCAGCGGTTTATCTTTCGACCCGAAACTGGCAACAACCAAAAATGCACCGTTTGACTTAACCTATAAAGTAACTCAAAACGGCTGTTCTGATTCAAAACCGGTACCGGTTACCGTGTGGTCGGCTCCTGTGGTGTCATTCAACCTCCCATCTTCGGCCTGTGCCAAAGATATGGGCATAAATATGTCGTCTCTGGTAACACCTGCCGGAGGAACTTACAGCGTGGCTGAAGGGGTTGCCGGAACATATTTCTATCCCAAAGCTGTGACGTCTTTTGGTTCGGCTATCAACATTTCATATACCGTAACGGCTCACGGTTGTCCTTCAAAAGTCAACAAAACAATTATCGTTACTAAAACCGCAGTGCCAACAGTAACCGATGCGAGTGCCATTGTGCCCGTTACCACGGTTCCTCCTATTTCGGCTAATGGTTCAAATCTGAAATTGTACGATTCTACATATTCCATTATTAATGCCGCTTGGAGCGGTTCTTACGCCGATGCCAGCAAGACTTCTGCGGGTACTTACAACTACTGGGCGACTCAAACTGTCAATGGTTGCGAAAGTGATTCTGTGCCGGTGAAATTAACTATAACAAATTGTACGGCTGCTACTCCCGGTGGCGTGGGCAGCAGTATCTGTTTTGGAGATGCTCCTGGTAGCATAACGGCTACAGGTCTCTCTCAATCAGGAATGATTTACCGATGGTTTCAAAAAAATACTTTTACCGGTGACCAAGGGGCTTCTCTAACTATGGCTTCGGCTCTCGCTGTTGAAAAATACTCCTATAATGTCAAAATATATGATACCGTAAACGCTTGTTATGGTGCGGCTTCTCAACCTATCGTATACGAAGTAAAAGCTCTTCCTGCAATTCTGTTTACTCCCGATACCGTCATGTGCGAAAATTCCAAAATACAGGATTTGACCGCTAATGTGGTTCAGAAAGCTTCAACCTTCTGGCTCAACGGAACTCAAATTCCAAACTTTAATCCTTCAGGAAAAGTGGGTATCAACAAAATTGAGGTTCGATATACTGATCCTTCTACTTCTTGTTCAAACGCTCTATTCGACACCATCAGAGTTAAAGCATTACCCGTTCTCGCATTCCCTCTCCAATCGACGGCATGCTCCAATGGCAGTGTCATATCTTTTAATGCAACCCCTGTCGGTGGTACATATTTCGGAGGTCCTCTCGAATCGGATGGAAAATCTGTTAATCCTAAAAATCTTGCTCTAAATAGTACGACTACCTATAACTACCGATTTACCGATAATAAAGGGTGTAGCGATACTGTCTCTACACCCATCACTGCTTACGATTCTACAAAGGTGACGATTATCTTACCCGGCAATAAAAACAGTCTTTGCCAAAATGCGGCTGCTATTTCTTTAAGTTCCAATGTTGTCGGCGGTAGTTTTACCATTAACGGAATCTTAAATTCCGGAACGTTTAACCCCACAACACCCGGTATTTATTCGATCATTTACAGTTATACCAATGCTAATAACTGCCACTCCAGCGATCGTACTTCACTTACGGTTAATGCTCTGCCAACAATTTCAAACGCTATTCCGGCCTCAAACCTTTCGGCTTGCAGTAATGGTGGTCCGATTTCTTTAACAGGTACTCCTTCGGGATTGATTTTCTCCGGTACTGCCGTCTCTTCAAGCCTTGCAGGCTATACTTTTAATCCCAAAACAGCCGGTGCCGGTACTTTCACTATCGGATATTCATATACCGATGCTAATTCATGCAGCAACTCGGCAAGCTTATCCATTTCCGTTCAGGATATTCAACCTCCGGTGGTCGCTGACCAAAGTTTATTCTCGTTCAATAATCCCAAGATTATTACCGCCACCGGCTCCAACTTAAAGTGGTATGGCAAAAAAGGAGATAAATCCGATTTCTTACTCTCGGCTCAACAACTTACAAATGCTGACTTAAAAGCCAAAAACTACACCGATAATCTTGATATTGCAGGTGTATATCCATTCTATGTTACCCAGACTGTGGGCAAATGCGAAAGCGATGTTGCTAAAATAAATGTTACCATTAAAAATTGTTCGGCTCAAGCTCCGCTTATCAGCAGCTTGGCTCCATGGTCTTGTTTCGCTTCTGCTTTTACAACGATTTCGGTCACCAGTCACGTCAATGGAACTATCGCTCATTGGTATGATGCCAATAAAAAACTTATTGCTACGGGCGACTCCTTTACACCCTCGGCTTCTAATCTGGCTAATGCAACAGGTTCCAGCTTCTTGTATGTGGCCGACTCTCTCACTTCCGAAGGTTGCCAAAGCAGTCTGACACCAATAACGTATACGGTTAAGGTTGTCAACAAACCAACGGTTTCGAATCCAGGAAATATTTGCGAAACAGATATTGCCGGCAAAAAAATAACGGCTACCGGAGACGGTGGTACTTTCCTTTGGACTTATAATGCCCAAACTTTTACAGGGGCTACCTTGCTTCTGACCTCTGCAGGTATTACTGCCGGGAAAGCTTCTCCTTACTCGCTTTCTGTTATACAACAAAAGAATGGATGTAACAGCGATCCGGTTGCGGTTGCGGTCAATGTCAGCATCAGACCTACAAAACCGGTTATCTCTCCTGCTTATTTTGAAAAATGCTCGGATATTGATGTGTTCTCCGATATAACGGCTACTGCAAACGGTTCGGTGTCTTGGTACAACGATCCTCTACTCAAATCAAATGTTGTTGCTAGCAAAATTCTTCCTGCTTCAGCTCTCGACAAATCTGTGGGTATTCATTATTACTATGCCGTAAACAGCGATGGATCTTGTTTCAGCGACACCGCGACGGCTTCTTACAATGTTAAATTACCACCGTCGACTCCTACCGGCAAGGATGTCTACAAATGTTCTACTTCTTCGGTCGTTCCTTCTCTTTCTGTTGCCGTACAAGCGGGAGCTTCGGCTATATGGTTTACCGACCCGTTGCTTTCTACCGGAAAATTCGAAGGGTTGACCTATCAACCAGTGTTGCATGACACTATCCTATACGCTATTGCTTATATGAATGGATGTCCTAGTATCGTGGCAAAAAAAATGCAATTGAAAACCTTCACGGCTCCTCTTCCTGTCATTTCTACTACAAAAGATTCTTTATGTAAGGGGGAAAGCACTATACTCAAAGCTACAGGAACTGATGTAAAGTGGTATGACGCTTCTAAAAGATTCATTCAAACGTCATCTCAGCTTGATTACATCTGGTCGGCTATCGGACCGCATTACTTCTTCGCCTCTGCTCGAAAATCAGCCCCAGACTTGACTTCCTGCTACAGCGATTATGCAATGGCTCCCGTGATTATTGACAAACCTGTTCCCGGCTCTTTAACCATTGACCCTATTTCTATTTGTGCAAACGATACTCTCAGGACTTTCATCAGTCATTACTCAGGTTCCGGAGCTCTTATTTGGCAAACGTCTGCAGCCGTTAATGTGTATACCGGCGTTAATTATAAACCAAAAAAATCGGATGTCAGTATTGGTATGCCTAATGTCTTTACGGCTACTATTTTGGAAAAAGGTTGCTATGGCCCTGCCAACGATGCTATTTATACGATACACAATTCTGTGCCGATGCCGATTATCGCCCAATCGCCCGTTCCTTTCTGCATCGGCAGCTCTTCTACTCTTGATATATCAACCAATGTCGAAAATCCATTCTGGCTCAATTCTGCTAATAAATCGGTTCTTATTGACAGCATTATTGCCAAAGCCAATAATCCCGGAAGCTTCGTCATTAAAGCATACCAGAATGATGATCTCTGCTCCAGCGACACAACTTCCTTTACCGTCAATTCGTACAAAACACCTTCCCCTATTATCGAAGGCGATGACAGTGTCTGCGAAAATTCTATCGGCGTCATATACAATATTCGACCTCAAAATCAAGATGTTTCAGGTTCATACCAATGGGCTATAACGAGAAATATCGTCAGCTACTCTACCGACAACGCAAAACAATTCCGCAGAGCTGTCGACTGGATGATTCCCGGTATTGACACGATTACCGTGACCGAAACTTCTGAAAATGGTTGTTCGGCTTCCGACTCTATTGCCGTCAAAGTGGCTCCCGCTCCTTCGGCTCTCTTTACTTCCGAAAATTCAGGGCAGGAAGGCTCCGTCTTATTCTTCAACCAAAGCGAACAAAGCCCTATTATATTCGGATCTTCTTCTGAAAATATTCCATTCCATTCACTTTGGAATTTCGGCAGACCAAATGACTCTTTCGTGGAAATCGACTCTATCGGTTCTTACGATGCCCCTATTTCGCAAATCTATGATTACGGTTACTGGAAGGTCAAAATCAAAACATTCAACGACTTCGGTTGCTCCGACTCCTCTGAAAAAGAAATATTCGTCGATATTTCTACCGGATTATTCGTCCCTAATAGTTTTGTCCCGGAAAGCAACAGCGAGGGCCTTCGACTTTTCAAACCTGTCGGGTTCAATCTCGAATCTTATAAAATCTCAATCTTCGACACCTGGGGCAATCTAATCTGGTACAGCGATAGACTTATCAATGGCAGCCCAGCTGATGGCTGGGACGGAAAAGCTAACGGAGTTATCTTAAAATGCGACTCCTATATCTGGAAAATCGAGGCTTCTTTCAAAAACGACAAACACTGGAAAGGTAACAAACAATCATCAGGTAAATATTCTAAATTCGGAAATGTCTTGCTACTGAGATAAA
>Ga0302296_1000490_pt1 | contig 32920 bp, 27 predicted proteins | sample III_Fen_N3_1_FD_194546 | JGI IMG/M metagenome (GOLD analysis project Ga0302296, IMG submission 194546) | Peat permafrost microbial communities from Stordalen Mire near Abisko, Sweden - III_Fen_N3_1 | ecosystem: Environmental > Terrestrial > Soil > Wetlands > Permafrost | place: Sweden: Abisko... | reverse complement strand
GGTAATCTTATTCTTCTAATCCTGCAACAATTAGCACGATTTCTCCTTTCGGATTATGCTCGGTAAAATATTGTATTAAATCCAGTAAACTTCCGCGTTTTGTTTCCTCAAAAACCTTCGAAATTTCACGCGAAACGGAAGCCTTGCGTTCTCCGCCAACTATCTCTGACAATTGCGTCAGCGTTTTCACCAATCGAAAAGGGGATTCGTAAAAAATCATGGTTCGTTTCTCGGTCGAAAGTTCTTTCATTTTAGTTTGTCGGCCTTTTTTCTGCGGTAAAAATCCCTCAAAACAAAATCGGTCGTTGGGTAAACCTGAAGCTACTAATGCCGGAACAAAAGCCGTTGCACCGGGAAGACATTCCACGTCAATTCCATTTTCAACACACTGACGCACCACCAGAAAACCGGGATCGGAAATGGCCGGCGTACCGGCATCCGAAATCAAAGCGACAACTTGTCCGCTTTTAATGCGCTGAACCACATTCTCCACTGTTTTATGTTCGTTGAATTTGTGATGCGATTGCATCGGAGTTTTAATTTCAAAATGCTTCAGCAAAAAACCACTGGTGCGAGTATCTTCGGCTAGAATCAAATCGGCTTCTTTCAGCACACGGATGGCACGGAAGGTCATATCTTCCAGATTTCCTACGGGAGTGGGAACTACAAAAAGTTTCATTTAATTGATTGATTTTGTGAAAAGCTAAAGTTCATGACTTTTTTTGGGACAAACCTATTTTGTATCCTTGTTATTTATTTATCTTTGCAAAGATTAGATGCAAACCGGAAAGATATAAGCCCTTAAACGGCAACAAAGGTACAATAATCGGAAGAAACAATAAAGGAAAAACAACTAATTTTCAACAAAATACCATGATTTATTCTGAACAAAACCATCCTATTCAACAAAAACGAGGCAGCATTGAGGTAATTTGCGGATCGATGTTTTCGGGAAAGACGGAGGAATTGATACGGAGGTTGAAACGCGCTAATTTTGCCAAGCAACGCGTTGAAATTTTCAAGCCTAGAATTGATACCCGCTACTCGGAGGATGAAGTGGTTTCGCATGATCGGACGGCAATTCGTTCCACTCCGGTTGAATCGTCGGGAAGTATTTTGTTGATGTCGGGCGATGTGGATGTAATTGGAATTGATGAAGCTCAGTTTTTCGACGAAGGATTGGTGGATGTTTGTTCGCAACTTGCTAATCAGGGAATTCGTGTAATTATTGCCGGACTGGATATGGATTTCAAAGGCGTGCCATTCGGACCTATGCCTGCTCTTTGCGCCATTGCCGAGGATGTGTATAAAGTTCATGCCATTTGTGTGCGGTGCGGTGCATTGGCTTATGTTTCGCATCGGTTGGTGGCAAGCGACAAGCGGGTTTTATTGGGCGAAATGCTTGAATACGAACCGATTTGCCGGGATTGTTATAATAAAACAAAAATAACTATATAGAATTCCCCCCTTCGGGGGATTAAAGGGGGCCTATCATGAATACAAAACCTTATACTTTCGATCGCGTGGTGCGAATCATTATCGGACTAAGTGTTCTGGTATTGCTTTATTTGTTGATTATCAGACTAAGCAATGTATTGTTACCGTTTCTGATAGCCTGGTTACTGGCTTATTTACTCCAACCGTTTGTTTCTTTTTTTCAACACAAACTGCATTTTAAAAATCGATTTATATCCATCTTCGCCACCCTGTTGCTTTTCGTGGGAAGCCTCGTGGGGATAATCTGGTTGCTGGTTCCGGTGGTGAGCGTTGAAATTCAAAAACTATCACAATTGGTGGTTTCGTACAGCCAAAATGTGAATGTCAATTCGTTTTTGCCTCCTGTATGGCAACGTGAAATTCAGCATTATCTTTCTCATCTGAATTTTCAAACCGTTTTGAAGGATGAAAACATTATGAACGCTATTCGCAAAATGGCACCCGAGCTGTGGGATTTCATCAATGGTTCACTCGACTTTGTGCTCGGATTTTCGGTAGTAGTAATTGTAATTTTATACCTTATCTTTATTCTTCTGGACTACGAAAAAATATCAGTTTTTATGTTTGATCTGATTCCCCCTAGACATAAAAACCTGATTACCGAAGTAATTACCGATTTGGAAAACGGGATGAACCGCTATTTCAGAGGGCAAGCTCTTATTGCCCTAATTGTGGCGGTGATGTTTGTAATTGGGTTCAGTATCATCGGCTTACCACTGGCTATTATCATGGGGATGCTTATCGGAGTGCTGAACATGGTACCTTACCTGAAAACCATTGCCATTATTCCAACCTTGCTGCTGGGCTTACTTCAATCGTACGAAACAGGACAAAGCATTGCTTCCGTCTTTATCGGCATAGCCATTGTGTTTATCGTCATTCAGGTTGTTGAAGATTTACTCCTCACCCCCCGAATAATGGGGAAGGTTACCGGGTTGAATCCCGCTATTATTCTTCTGTCGCTTTCGGTATGGGGTTCATTACTCGGCATGGTGGGGCTGATTATCGCTTTACCCATGACCACGCTGGTTATTTCGTACTACAAACGCTTTGTGCTCGAAGAAAAAGGACCGGAAGAAGTTATTGTTCCGGTTGCAGAGATTGAGGAGAAGAAAGAATAATTTCAAAGAGTAATAGAGTCTCTCTACTTAGTCAGGAGGTGACTCTCAGTCACCTCCTGACTAAAACACATTCATTATTACTAATCATTTTTTAAATGAAAATTAAGATATTACATGCTTTATTATTTGTTAGCTAATTTATGATTAGCAAACAATAAATTTTTTAATTGTTTTATCCGGTTTTGTCGGGGCAGTAAAAAATTTCAGTGAAGGTAATTCGGGTTGGGACTTTTCATGTGATGAAATTGTCTTGACTTTGTTAAGATAATTATTTTTGCATATTATAACCGAAATATAACAAATCGATAAATTGGTTTAATGTGGTAGTTCTTTTTAAAAGAGGCTGTTCAATTATATTGAACAGCCTCTACTTTGATATTGATAATCTGTTATTCTGCTCTAAAAATAATTTGTGGACTTTCATATAGATTCTGAAACTGCGTAAACAAATAAATTTCAAATTATCATAAAAAAACAAAGGAATTTTGTTGTTTATATTTATTTAATTTTATATCTTTGGAGCGTATTTAAATTAAATTTACAAATAAATCAACAGGGTATAGACTTCCATTTCTGCATAAATATACTCCAAAGGACAGATTGAGATAATAAGGTATTATATAATATAATAACATCAAAGTAATTATAATGAAAAAAATATTACTTACCATTATTTTTGCCATACTCGCTATACTATCTGAAGCTCAAGAAGTTATTTATACCGTAGTGGATGTAACAACGCCCGGCACCCTTAAAACACGAATGCGTCAAGTTACACCTGATCCGTATATATTTTATTTGAAAGTAACGGGCAATATTGATGCAACTGATATTAAGTTTCTACGCGATGAAAATCTTGCATTGGCGTTTCTCGATTTAAGTGAGACTACAATATATGAATATACCGGCACAAACGGAACATATATTTATCCGATACGAATGACTTATAAAGCCAATGAGCTGCCGACTTATGCTTTTTCAAATTCGTACTCACTGAAAGGACAATCGCCGCTGGTTAGTATAATATTACCCAATACCATTACAGCCATAGGCAATTTTGCTTTTTATTCGTGCACAGGACTGACAGACGTAACAATTCAAAATGCAGTTACTTATATCGGGAAATGTGCCTTTTATAAATGTTATTCAATTAAAAATATTATCATCCCAAATTCTGTTACTCAAATTGATGATGCCGCTTTTGAGGATTGTTCTCAAATCACGAGTTTAGATCTACCAAATTCTGTTACAAAAATTGGTGCTAGTGCTATTTCTAATTGTCCAAAACTCACGAGTATAAAAATGGGAAATTCAGTAAGTTATATGGGTGATGGATCTATTTCATACTGTCCTAATCTCTTGACTATTAGTTTTGCCGGAGTAAATCCACCGGAATTTGGTGGTAATCACTTTGTCAATCTATTGTCGTTAATAGCAATCTATGTGCCGCCTGCTTCAGTCGAAGCATATAAAGCTTCAAAAATAGGAGATATGCACGCTCCGGTTATTCAGGCTTCATTAACCAGCGATTTGAAAAATCCCTTAAGTCAGGTAAAGGTTTATAATAACCAATCTATGATATATGTTGAAGGAATTCAACCCGGAGAAAAAATATCGGTTTACGGTGTCAACGGTCAATTATTAATGTCTTGTAAGTCTGATTCAGAAAGTAAAAAGATTCCGGTAAAAGAGAAGGGTATTTATTTAATAAAAGTAGGGTCGAATAGATATAAATTGGTGCTTTGAAAAGCATTATATAAGTTGCGTTTATTCCAAAGTTAAATTATTATCACGTTCATTCAGATTACGATACGCATGTTGCGGTACAAAAAGTTTACGTATTTTGGGAGTATTATAATCCAGAGAAAGTGAATTTGAATTATCATAAAAAAACAAAGAATTTTTGTTGTTTATATTTATTTAATTTTATATCTTTGGAGCGTATTTAAATTAAATTTGCGAACAAGTTTCTGCTATATTAATAAGCAGAGACATTGATTTCTGCATAAATATACTTCAAGTGACAGGCAGATACAGTAAACAAGGTATTATACAATATTATAACATCAAAGTAATTTATAATGAAAAAAATACTACTTACCATTATCTTTACACTATTTGCTACTGTATCTGAGGCTCAGGATTATAATTATACTGTAGTAGATGTAACAACACCCGGCACCCTTAAAACACGAATGCGTGAAGTTACAAGTGAATCTTATATATTTTATTTGAAAGTAACGGGCAATATTGATGCAAGTGATGTTAAATTTCTGCGCGATGAAAATCTTGCATTGGCGTTTCTCGATTTAAGTGAGACTACAATATATGAGTATACCGGCACAAACGGCACATATACTGTTCCTATACGAACAACTTATAAAGCCAATGAGCTGCCGACTTATGCTTTTTCAAATTCCTACTCTACGATGGGAATGTCACCACTGATTAATGTAATATTGCCCAAGACCATTACAAGCATAAATGATAAAGCATTTTATTATTGCACCGGAATAACAGAGATTAGTATTCCAAATTCTGTAAAAACGATTGGTAAAAATGCCTTCACCGGCTGTAAAGCTTTAAAGAAAATTACAATACCTTCATCCATATCTTATGTAGGTGTTACAGCCTTTACCATGTGTGATGAGTTAACTGAACTTACCATCGAAGGTTCTGATACTTATTTTGACTCTAAGGCTTTTTTTTCAAACAAGAAAATAAAAACAATAAATTGTTTATCAGCCACTCCACCTTTATTCGCTGAGGGTGCATTTGAACAATTAGAGTCATTAACCGCTGTTTATGTCCCTGCAAACGCTGTTGCAGCATATAGGGTGTCGGGTTGGGGTCCATTATTTTATTTGAAAATTTTAGCCTCTGTAACTGATGCGCCAAGTGTTATGGACGCGAGAGTGAAAATTTACAGTTCGCGTTCTGAAATACAAGTAGAAGGCGTTACTCCGGGAAAAACAGTATCGTTATATTCTGTTACTGGAAAACAATTACAAAGTAAAATTTCAAAAGAAGAAGGAATTTATTTTGGAGTGGATAAAAAAGGGATTTATTTGATAAAAGTAAATGATAAAATATATAAAGTGATAAATACTTAACGCTTTGTTTGTTGTAGTTTATGCTAAGTACAACTTCAGAATATAAGATATAAGCTTTTTTACACAAGGAGTAACTGTAAGATTTCTAATTATTAAAACTCAAAAGATATGTTCAGTCTAAAAATAAATTTCAAGCTTCTCTTTATTATTTCTGTTATTATTTTGCTTTCAGCCTGCATATCTCCCTATTATCCCAACGTTACACGATATGAAAATCTGCTTGTTGTAGACGGACAACTTACAAACCTAACAGGACCGTACAAGGTCAAATTATCACGGTCATTCAGATACGATACGCACATTGCAGGACAAGTAACAGGAGCGAAAGTAAAAATAATAGATGATTCCGGTTTAGAAACACTATTACCCGAAATAAATGCAGGTGAATATAGTACGGTCGATACCACTTTCTGTGGTGTACCCGGCAAAAGCTATAAATTAAGAGTTGAGATTGATGCTAAAATATACGAATCGGACTTTGAAAAAATGAAATCCCCAATCCCTATTGATAAATTATATTGGGAGTACATGCCAGCGAACAACCAGGAAGCAAGAAGGGTTCAAATAACGCTCGATACACACGACCCTACAAACCAAACTCGTTATTACGGCTGGGAATATGACGAAACCTGGAGATTTCAGGTACCGATTGATGTTAGACTAAAACCGAAATGGAAAACATGTTTTCAGAATCAATCATCCTATTTTATTAACTTGGGAACTTCTATTCAAAGAAACAACGATATTATTGAAAAACAGAAAATTACGGCCATTGATGAAAGTACGAACAGGCTTTTCATGCGATATACAATTCTGGCAAAACAATATTCATACTCAGCCGAAACGTATAAGTATATTTCAGAGTTGAAAAATCAAAATATGAGTCAAGGGTCATTGTATGATGTTATTCCCTATTCGCTAACAAGTAATGTCAGATGTCTAACCAATAAAAATGAACCGGTAATTGGATATTTTGTAGTTGCAGGAGCTACCGAAAAGAGGATTTTTATTGATCGATCGGAACTCCCGAAAGAATTTAATCCTACTAACGGCTTTAGCGACTGTTATACCGGATTCGCTTCGGTTAGTGCTACATTAAAATATTGGGCACTTGACCCGGTAGTGGATTCACTGTATAAAAAAGGGTATCAAGTCTATGATTCTATTCGTGCCCCGATATGTGCAAACAACCCGATTCCAGGAGTTCCTTGCAGACCGATACCAGGTATTCTTTTGTATCTAGCCAAATCTGTTTGTTTTAATTGTACTGTCAGTGGGTATAATGAGATTCCTCATTTCTGGACTGAGAAAAATAATTAGTTAGATTTTAAATTGACTTTGTATGATCAATTATAAAATAAACATAAGGTCAATATTTGTCATTCTGGCCATTGCTGTTTTTCTGGCAACTTGTATTTCTCCCTATTATCCCAACGTTACACGATATGAAAATCTGCTTGTTGTCGATGGACAACTTACAAACTTAACGGGACCGTATAAGGTCAAGTTATCACGGTCATTCAGATACGATACTCACATTGCTGGACACGTAACAGGAGCCAACGTGAAAATAATCGATGATTCGGGGATAGAAATACCATTATCGGAGATAAATGCAAGTGAATACACTACGGTAGATTCTACTTTTCGGGGCGTTCCGGGTAAAAGTTATAAATTAAGGATTGAGATTGATAATAAAATATACGAATCGGGGTTTGAAAAAATGACCCCCCCAATTCCTATCGATAAACTTTATTGGGAGTATATGCCAGCGATTGACCAGGAAGCAAGAAGAGTTCAAATACTGATTGACACACACGACCCGACAAACCAAAATCGTTATTACGGCTGGGAATATGACGAAACCTGGAGATTTCAGGTACCGATTGATGTTACACTAAAACCGGAATGGAAAACATGTTTTGAGGATCATCCATCCTATTTCATTATCCTTGGAACTTCTATTCAAAGGTACAACGATGTTATTGAGAAACAGAAAATTACGGCCATTGATGAAAGTACAAACAGACTTTACATGCGCTATACTATTTTGGCAAAACAATATTCATACACAGCGCAAACCTATAAATATATCGATGAATTAAAAAAGCAGAATATGAGTCAGGGATCATTATATGATGTTGTACCCTATTCGCTAACAAGCAATGTCAGATGTCTATCCAATAAAAATGAACCGGTCATCGGATATTTTATTGTTGCAGGAGCTTCCGAAAAGAGAATTTTTATTGATCGTTCGGAACTTCCGAAAGAATTTAATCCAACCGATGGTTTTGATTATTGCAATATCGGATTTGCTGCTGTAAAGGCTTCTCTTAAATATTGGGGGTTAGACCCTGTGGTCGATTCACTTTTTAAGAAAGGATACCAAATATTTGATTCTACTCGTGTGTTAATATGTGGAAATAAACCTCCTCCGGGAATTCAATGCGAACAAGTTCCGGGAATTCAATTATTTCTAGCCAGATCGGCTTGTTTTAACTGTACTGTTACTGGTTATAATGAGATTCCTTATTTTTGGACTGAGAAAAATAATTAATTTGATTTCAAATTGACTTTGTATGATCAATTATAAAATAAACATAAGGTCAATAATTGTTATTCTGGCCATTGCCGTTTTTCTGATAACTTGTATTTCGCCCTATTATCCCAACGTTACACGATATGAAAATCTGCTTGTTGTGGATGGACAACTTACAAACTTACCGGGTCCGTACAAAGTTAAGCTATCACGGTCATTCAGGTACGATACGCATGTTGCAGGACAGGTAACAGGAGCCAAGGTGAAAATAATCGATGATTCGGGGATTGAAACGCCATTATCGGAGATAAATGCAAGTGAATACAGTACAGTAGATTCTACTTTCAGGGGCGTGCCAGGCAAAAGCTATAAATTAAGAATTGAAATTAATGACAAAATATACGAATCGGGATTTGAGAAAATGAAACCTCCAATTCCAATAGATAAATTTTATTGGGAATTCAAGCCAAGCGATGACGAGGGAGCCAGAAGAATTCAAATAATGATTGACGCACACGATCCAACAAATCAAAATCGTTATTACGGCTGGGAATATGACGAAACCTGGAGATTTCAGGTACCGATTGATGTTATACTAAAACCAGAATGGAAAACCTGTTTTAAGGATCAACCATCCTATTTTATTATCCTTGGAACTTCTATTCAAAAAAACAGCGATATTATTGAGAAACAGAAAATTACTGCCATTAATGAAAGTACAAACAGACTTTACATGCGCTATACTATTTTGGCAAAACAATACTCATACACACCAGAAACTTATAAGTATATTTCAGAGTTGAAAAAGCAAAATATGAATCAAGGATCATTATATGATGTTGTGCCCTATTCGCTAACAAGCAATGTCAGATGTCTAACCAATAAAAATGAACTGGTAATCGGATATTTTATTGTTGCAGGAGCTACTGAAAAGAGAATTTTTATTGATCGTTCGGAACTTCCGAAAGAATATAATCCCACTGACGGATTTAGCGACTGTTATAGAGGATTTGCCTCTGTTGATGCCTCATTGAAAGATTGGAGACTTGATCCAGTAGTAGATTCCCTAATGAAAAATGGATATCAAATTTATGATTCTATACGCGCTCCGATATGTGCAAATAAACCGCCTCCAGGAGTTCAATGCAAAACCATACCAGGCATTCTTTTATTTCTATCCAGATCGATGTGTTTTAATTGTACGGTCACAGGGTATAATGAGATCCCCCATTTTTGGACTGAGAAAAATAATTAAAATAAGATTCTCATTGATAAGAATTTTAAGATTAAAATATAAATAATTTTCCCTAGACAGCTATTTATACGATTATCTTTAAAGACTTTTCATTGTAATAAATTTGAACTGAAAAAAATGGAAGATTCTATTTTCAACACATAAATTCACCCCTAAATTCAGGTCACACAAGAAATCCGTCAGCAGGTATTCGATAACTATCAGACAACTGACCAAAACGGAACAAAATACTATATGGTAAAAACTCGTGGGGAACGGACTCAAAATACCAGGGAATATGGTATGTCAGCGAAACTTATATAAAACATAAAACCATTGATATACTGGTGCATAAAGACGCTATCCCTAAAGAAATTTTGAAAAAGTTAGGGATAAAATAACTTGAAGTAGAATTATTTCATTTGAAGAGCCTTCCGTAATTTCGGAAGGCTCTTTTATTATATATTTTTCTTTAGATTGTATATAAATACATTCCAAACAAAAGGGCGTGTTAATTTTAAATTTAAAAGAGTATTAGTTGTCTTCATTTATTTCATACTTATGGAATAAGTACCAACTATTACTTTAATATATGCTTCGGTATTGTCATTAATCAACGCACCATACATTCATAGTTTCAATTTCAATTATAAAGTTCGATAACTCAACCTCATATATTTCACAGTCAGGCAGAAAGGCTTAATTTAACGGTTAAATATGTATATATTTGCACTAAATTCTTATCTGTTTACACTATGTTTCGCTTTATTCGTTGCTGTTTGTTGTTACTATTTTGTTTGTTTTTTTACGGGTGTAATCCTTTGCCCCTTGAGTTGAAAACTGCTGAACAAATTATGGAAGCAGCTCCCGATTCTGCTTTACGTATTCTTCGGCAAATTAATGAGAAGAAAATATCAGGTGCCTCTAATAGGGCGTTGTATGCTTTGTTGTTCAGTCAGGCATTAGACAAGAATGATATCAAATCGGAATCCGATTCTCTTATATCCATCGCCACCGATTATTACAACGATGCCGATCCGGTACATGCCGGTTATGCTTGGTTGTATCGTGCCCGTATTGCCAATAATCGCGATAGTATTAACGAACAAGCCAATTGCCTGTTAAGAGCTCAGGAATTTGCTGCAAGCACAGTTAACGATAAGCTTAAGGGACTGATTTACATTGATGAAGGACTAATTTTCAGAAACCAACTTCAACATGATAGCTGCATTCGGTACTTGAAACTCGCTTACAATTCATTTAGCAGTATAGCAGATAATAGAAACAGAATCTTAGGTCTGCTTAATATCGGCTATTCCTTTCTCTATCTGTCTCGTTTGGACAGTGCTACCTATTATTATTTATTGTCCGAAAAGATAGCACTGAATTCAAAGGATATAGTACTGCTTTCTGTAATCCTCAAGAACTTAGGTACTGCATATTTACAACAAAACAATTACCGACAGGCATTAAAATATTATCAACGGGTGCCATCCTCTAATGTTTCTATTTATGAGTATAACAAATATTACTTGATTGCCAACACGTATGTAAAATTGAATCAGTTAGACTCGGCAGTTGTATATCTAAAAAAAATTCATGACCTGAGCGATATGGCTCCCGATTATTATAGGTTATGGCAAGCTATTTATGAAAGGAAGGGAATGGCATCCAAAGCCATTTATTATGCCAATAAAAAGAGCATTGCCACCGATTCTATTTACAAAAGGAAATTGGAAACCAGCTTTGCTGGTCTTGATAAAAAATACAGGTTTCAGGGATTACAAATACAAAATCAAAAGTTGATTATTAAAAACAAACAGAATGAATTTCTTTTGCTCATATCATTACTGTTTATTACGTTAATAACTATGGCTATATTGTTAGTGCTATTTCTGTCCAAGCGAAAGGAAGCTCAATATCAAAAGGAGTTAGCCGAAAGAAAACAAGAATTATTAGAGAAAGAGCAAGAAAATGTAATCAAGGAAAAACACAATAACTTCTTACTCGAAAGACAGCTAAAGCTTCAGTCTATTTTACTTTCAAATATAAAAATGCACAAAACCAATACGGTAAAAAGACCACATATATGGTGTGAAGGGTCGAAAGAAATGATTGAACAACAGCAATACACTTTTTGCAACGAACTCTTAACCTACGTGGATATGGAGTTCAATAACTTCACTGTTAGGTTAAAAGAAAGGCATCCTGCATTATCCGATCGGGATATTTTTTTTTCATGTCTAATTCTTTCGGGGTTTGAAACCGGCATGATAGCCACCATTTTGTCAGTACAAGCCGAATCAATAAATAAGCAACGATACCGCCTTAGAATAAAGTTAAAACTTCTTAATTCCGATAAATTATACGATTACCTCCTCCATTTTTAGCGGTTTTTTTGACTAAAAAGAAGGCTATTTGGATCTGTCCATATAGCCTTCTTTTTTTATGTTACTAAGTATCTGTTTTATATGATGTTATATCGATACTCAAAACAGATTGTCCATAAAATAAATTCGATATTTATGTAAAATATCAAATTATTTTTGTATTTATTTGCAGGATAAACAATTAAATTTTTATTATTTATGAAAAAGAGTTTATCACTAATCATTGCAGTAGCTTTTATAGCTATTATTTCAGGCTTTAATACAAGCCCGGTTTTAATTTCCAAAAACCTCACCACAGACCCACCCCCTGTAATTATTTTTCCACCATGCAAGGTTGAACTAACAGGGTCAATCACGTCAAAGCTTCAAAGCACGGATTTAAAGGTGAAAACAATATTTATTACTGTTGATCCTCAATCCTAATTAGTTGAAGCGTTCCTCTGATTCAGTATATGGTTTAGTAATTAAACTATCCTCGGAGAAAACAGACTTCGCTTGGAAAAATGCTTTTCCCTATTTAAAAAATTACTAAACAAACAGGAATTTGAATTTTTCTGATTGGAAAAATTCAAATTCCAATCAGAGAAATAATTTTTCTAATCAGAAAAATAATTTTTCAAATTGGGAAAAAAGCAAAACCAATTGTAAAACGAATTTATACAATCAGAAAAATATGTTTTCGAAATTGAAAAATAATTTTTCCAACAAAGAATAGAAATGAGAATAAATTGTAAAAAAACCAATGTAGGTTCAATTATTCTGATTATTAATTTAAAATTTTAAAGAACAATGAAAAAAGATCATGCAGTTTTAGACTTTGTGAAGATTCCATTTGCTCATAAAATTGAATTTGGGCGTAATGTGATAGGTAAAATTAGAGGAAATATAAATTTTCCAACTCCCGACGTACCTGTAGAAGAAATAAAATCCAAAACAGATACACTTGAAACGCGCTATGTGGCTTCGCTTAGCGGAGGTAAACAAGAAACCGCTCTACTTTATCAAGCCGATGAAGATTGGATTGACATCATGCGCAAAACAGCGCGGTATGTGGACCGAATTGCCGACGGAGATGGTGCCATGATTTTAAGCGCCGGTTTTAATTTGGCTAAACAACCTGCACCTTCGGTACGCCCCGAATTCAGTGTGGAATTAGGCGAAAAATCAGGAACCGTATTTCTTCGCCGTCAAAAAGTAGAGGGTGCACGCTCCTACATTTGGCAAACTTACGTAGGCGAAAGCCCTGATAATGAATCAGAATGGAAAACGGCTTTGGTTACTTCGCAAGCGTCAACAGAGCTTGTCGGACTTACTCCACTAACAAAATGCTGGTTTCGGGTGGCTGCGGTAACTATTGAAGGTACTGAAGCTTTTAGCCTGCCCATTATGCAAATAGTGATATAAACAGGTCAACTTAATTCGTCTTTCCCTGCCGATTAGTTGGTTGGGGAAGACGATTTTAAACAATACAACTATTTATTTGAGTAAAGTGGTGCGCAACATTTGAAAGAGAAAATAGTAGAGCGTTTGTGGTAAAACGTTTAAAATACCACCGCGGAAACCGAAAAGCGTTACGAGTAGGTATCTAAAACTAAATAAAAATTTTATGGATACTCAAGAAACAAATTTACCTCAAGACAGCGGAAATGTAATTACAAGCAATAAAGTTGCAAGTAATTCAACTCCTTCAGATAAAGGTTTTGGGATTGGAGCCGGTGCATTAGCTTGTGGTGGTGTTGGTGTATATGCATTAGATTTCCCTTTCGTAGTTACAGGCTCATCAACTGCTGCTGCTAATTTTGCAGCTGCCGGTATAAGTTGGGATTTTGGTGCATTTATAGCTGAAATTGCTGGCGCACTACTCGTAGATCCTCATTCAATTGCCGGTAAATGTCACTTCCATTTGGTTGTTGTTGACGCAGTTGAAGTTGATATGTGTACACTGACACTTTCAAATAAGAAAGGAGGCACTGTGTATGGCATTTTTACAGGACTTGCACAGGGTGCTGATGCTGCTGACATTTCAGGCGATGGAAAGATTGTCATGACTAAATAGGGAAGTAGTTTTTTTGAAGTAAGAGCGAGACTTAAAAGTCGGATTTCAATTCAAAGAAATATGCGGAAGCTAAGTAATCGGAGAGGAATAATGTCGTGTAACTTCTTTGCTGAACACACTCAAGTCCCTCTCCTTGTGAGAGGGATTTGAGGTGAGTTCGGAATCTCAAAATACGACCGCTCTAACTTGTTCGCTTTGCTTGCAAAGAATATATTATTCATGCTACATAAGAAGAGAAAGCGGGGTATTCCCATAAGGTATTCTCTTGAATAGAAAGAATGTTTAGCTCTTTTCGCACCCAATTAAAACATGTTCCCTTTCACTACATGCGTACTACCATCAGCACATAGACGGTATTATAAAAATTCATTTTATCAATTTTGTTAGATGGTGCGCAACTTTTGAAATAATATCAAGTAAAGCGTTTGTGGTAAACGCGTTTAAAATGCCACCGCAGAAACCGAAAAGCGTTACGAGTAAGTAAAATTTAATAAAATAAAATAATGAAAATAATACATATTTCAGACCTACATATTGATTCGTCAAAAAATAAATTTGCCTTAGGCCGTTTTAACAATATTGTAGATGATATTATTAGTAAAAAATTTCCAGAAGATACAGTTATTGTTATGACAGGAGATCTTACAAACAATGGATTTGGAGATCACACAAATGAGAAAAATAATCCGGCTTATTTTGGCGTTTCAAAATTAGAAGCTAATGGTTATCAGGATCGGGTTTTAGTTATTCCGGGCAATCATGATTATGGAATCGGAGTTAATGTACTTGATAAAGTTTTTCATAACTCTTTAATAACGGATTTTAAGAAAACATTTTATAATGATGAAAATGCAACATATCCAAGAATAACCAATTATATTAACGCTGTTTTTGTAGGCCTGGATTCTACTATAGGAGTGTTAAAAAATTTAAAGATTGGTGACGCATTTACTTCTCAAGGTGAAATTGAAAAAAAACAATTAGATATTTTATCTGATGAACTTCAAAAAGCTAAAGCTTCAGGTAAAAAGACAATTGTGTATTTACATCATCATCCATTTAGTTCCAACTCTGATTTCAAGCTAAATAATGCAAAGGAATTTCTGGAAATTGTTGATAACTCAACAGATGTATTGTTATTTGGTCATATCCACTATGAAAAAAACGATGGAGATGATAGAACTAAAGATACACAGATTCCGAGAGTATATAATGCAGGGTCATCAACAAATATTAATGATCGTGATGATTGGACATCACATTACCGTGTTATTGATTTAGATAGTAGTCCAGAAAACGATAGCATCGTAGTTATACCTATTCATATGCTAACATTAGACAATAGTCATGGTGGAACATATATAGCACATGGTAATCTAACATATACAGTGAATGATGAAGCGAGACAGCAAGACAATACAGCAAGTGGTGGACTTACAAGTACCTTGGAAGTACCTGAACTAGCACAAAACATTAAATATACCCTCACATTTGACGCAAGTGATACAAAAATAACTTTTGCTTGGGATAATTCAGAAACTATGGGTTCTAAAAAATATATTGATGTGAAAGGTGTCTGGCCGGGTTCTATTTCTGCTATTGAAAGAGATACTGAATGCGGGAAACTAGAATTAAACAATCAACATGGTGGGACATATATTGCGCACGGCACATTAACGTATATGTATGAGGGGAAATCTCAAAAAATTAAAAATAGTGCTTCAGGAGGTCTTAAGAGCACAATTAAATTTCCAACAGATGCCACTGATATTAAGTACAATATCACATATGATGCAAGTAAAACAACTAGCAAATTTAGTTGGACTAACGGTTGGACTGGTACTAGGCATATTGATGTAAAAGGAGTTTGGCCAGGCAAAGTAAAAGCTACTGATAATGGGATAAAATAGCAAATCTACTGTTGAAAAATAAGATTTTGTCAACCATTCGTTTAAAAACGAATGGTTGACAATTTGACGATTTCAACAAAGAGCAAATTATGTTTGAACCACTTATATTAGCTTTTTTTGAACGATCACACAGTGAGCTCGGCTATTTATAAACACAGAATGGCGAGCAACTTTTAAAGGAATTATAGTAAAGCGTTTGTGGTAAACGCGTTTAAAATACCACCGCGAAAACTGAAAAGCGTTACGAGTAAGTAAAAATTAAAAACTAATTATTATGCCAAACGCGATTGAACAAATTTATGACAAGTTAACCGAAGTATTTGGAGGAACAAATCCGAATCAATTTTTTGCCATGCTCATGCCGGGTACAACGTTGGATCCGCAAAGTTATGCTTACGATACTACAGAAATGAAACCTGCCATTGTGCAGGAAGCTGAATCTAAACTCTGCGATCAGATGTTTGATATTGCTAAAGTCTCTGGTAGTTCAAACGGGCAACGTGTTTCCTCACAGTATTTGCAAGCTTTGAGTGTACTGGTTCCGAATTTCAATGTATTGATGCCTGAACTTAAAAACACAATGCGTTTATATTTAAACTCTCCAGTACCTGAAGGCACAGTATATAACAATCAATCCTTTACCGGCTCGTTACAGGAATATTATTTTAAATTATACAGCGATTGGATTGAAACCAAGTTGGCTTGGGAGCGACAAATAATCGATAAAAAAAATGAACTATCCATTAATCCTGGAACAGAAAAAGAAAAATATCTCGAATGGTATGAGCAAGTTGCCGAAAGTGAATTGGCAAAAATTGATGCTGCTATGGGAAAAGTACTTACAGTTTTCTCCCCCTCCGATATGAATGCAATATTAGGTGCTTTAGCGTCGGGACCCGGTGGCGAAATAGATGAGGCAACCAATACTGCTAATAATATAAGAATGAGCTCACCAAATGGAGGCTACTTCTATCCCGTGGATTTAAAACCTGCCGACTGGTTTCTGGATTTAGCCAGTGAAATTGATCCGGTTGACCTTTTACAAGATCCTGTATTTATTGCCAAATCAAACGAAACAAAAATGAAAGCTTTGCAGGCCAGCCTTAATCAGGTAAAAAGCTTATTAGACAGAATGCCCACTAATAATGACATTGATGCAGCAAAACAAAATTTAGATAAATGTCAGTCTGATTATAATAATGCCCTTACCGATATGGAAAATCAATATGGGAAAAATACAGTCACCGCTGCTAACATAGTATTAAAATATACCAACATCACAAAGGATAAACTGGCTAAAACTAAAGATGAGGTTGAGAAATCGAAAGGAACAACACCTGATAATAAAGCGATAGGAGATGACATTCAAGCCATTCAAGCCATTCAAACCGGCATGGCCGACCTGAATGCCAAACAAAGTAAAATGACCGAATCAAGTATGAATTTGGCTGATGCGGGGTTAAGTTATATATCTAAGAAAGCTGGGAATTATGCTAATTTACCGTTATTACTAACACAGTTGCAGTCTCAAATAGCCGATTTAAAAAATTCAGATAATCAATTAGCGGCATCTGCCATTGCTAGTGTAAATAAGGCTCCCATCGTAGTCTCAAAAATTTATAGTGCAGATGTTCAAGATACTGCTAAGAGTTTTATGAAAACGATTAGTAGCTATGGTGATGATAAAAAGTGTGAAGATTTTAGCACTGCACTCAAAAGTGCCAATACTAAAGAAAGTGATGTGAAAGACTTGCAAGATATTATTGATAATGCGAACACAAACACAAACACTACATCTATACCAGCTCTAAAGAATCTTCTGTCTGATAAAGTTCAGGAAATCATTAATACAGGAAGTGGGACTGGTTCGGCAAGCCAATCAAAAACCTCAGAACGATTTATGGAATTACAGTTTTCGTTTAGTAGTTCGGCTATGATATCGGATTCTAAAGAAGAATCTGAGTTTTCGCAAAGCAGTTGGGGACTTAATCTTTTTATTTGTGGAGCTAGTGGAGGTAATTCGAGTTCCAGTGCACAAAGTACTGCTAGTATGTTTAATAGCAACACTGAAATTAAAATTGGTTTGAAAGCTGCAAAAGTAGAAATTGACAGAGGTTGGTTTAATCCGGGAGTGTTTAAGTTATCGAAAGATATGGATCGGTTATCTACAAATCCTATTGCGTATAAGCCAAGTTCAGACTCTATAACTAAAACTTCAAATGAGGGTATCTTACCTTGTTTCCCTGTAGCATTTGTTGTTGCAAAGGATGTGACCTTAACGTTTGATGCTGGTGAATCATCATTAGACAGCATGCATTCCATCATCGACAGTAAAAAATCATCCGGTGGAGGGTTCTTGTGTTTCAGTTCGCCCAGTTCATCGTCCAAACATAGCGAATCGCAATCAATGAAATCCGTTTCAAACAGTACAACTATTCATATTGCAATGCCGCAACCTCAAATATTGGGTTGGTTTATAGAATTGACTCCGGAAGATAAAAGTACTATAATATCATTGAACAATAGTGCACCTAAGGATCAAACCGAAATGTCTATTATTGATTTTGTACGTCAGATTTCAAAACTTTCAAAGCCAGTAACCCCTTCAAAATAGAGAATTTACTATAATATAAAATGAATAAATAAAAATTATAAACTTAATAAAATTTTAAACAATGTCAATAATTATAACAAAAGATATACTCACTAAAATAGGAGTATCAAGCGCAAACAATACCGATCAGTTAGTAAGTGCATTAAACGATACATTGACAAAATATCAGATTAATACTCATCTGAGAATATCTCATTTTTTGGCTCAGACCCTTCACGAAAGTGGAGGCTTCGGCGTATTCAAAGAAAACCTAAATTATTCGGCAGATGGTTTGCGAAAAGTTTTTGGCAAATACTTTACTACAGATGATATTGCAAATGAGTATTCCCGAAAACCCGAAAGCATTGCAAACAGGGTGTATGCCGACCGCATGGGTAATGGCAATGAAGCAAGCGGCGATGGCTGGCGATACAGAGGTATGGGAGCCATCCAGCTTACGGGAAAAGATAATCGCATCTCTTTATCTAGAGCGTTAAACGTAGATTTCGTTGGCAAAGATTCTGAATTGCTGTATCAATTCCCTTATGCCATTGAATCAGCCGGTTGGTATTGGAATTCCCGTAGCTTAAATGCCGATGCCGACAAGGATGATATAATCTCCATCACTAAAAAAATAAACGGAGGCACTAATGGTTTGGACGATAGAAAAAACTGGCTAACTAAATGCAAAACAATTATAAGTGTAAATTAAAAAAACAACACTAAAATGGGGATACGTTTAACAAGTGCGGAGGAATATTCTGCTGACATTAATTCTTTAAGAGCGGATATTATTAAAAATGGTCGTAAAAAAGAGATTCAAGAAATTTCGATCTCATCACCTTATGATAAGAATACTAAAATTAGTGTCTTTATGAATTTTGCATTTGGGGATTCAGTTGATTCGTCTTTATATATTCTGTCATTTACTGGAATGGGTAGTTTTACATTTACTTTTGGAATAAATGGAAATCCGAGTGGCAGTTATAAGAGCTTAGGTTACGATGGTTCTTTTTCTGAGCCAAATAATGAATTACCTCTGATTACACGTAGTGAATTGGCTAAAGCAATCTACTTTATTGGCTCTGTTAAAAATGATATTGATGCACGAAAAATATTGAAGTTTTACAGCATTATAATTGTAACAATTAGTGAGGCACTGAGATTTCAAAGTGTTGAAGATGGAATTAAACGTGTCTTGGATTCAGAAGATGAAGAATTTCATCCAGAACTTGATATTGTTCATAATTGGGGGGGGCATCAATTGGCAGGGCCTGATCCTGTTCTTATTGTTCCTGAGTAAGTTAATAAAACAATTTACAATCAATCAGTTTGAAAGATATATATCACTTATTTTAATCATTAAATGGGCGTAACCCGAAAAGCCTGATAGTAAATGAGTAGGGGAAAAAAATAATAAATAATGGGAAAGTTTAATTTTGAAACAGTTAATGATTCTGCACATGTACTATACACACCATCATCTGAAATGAATGATAATGATATAGATTATATGGGGTTTATACAGTTGTGCAGATTATGTAATGATAACTGGGAGATCGTTCCGTTGAACGAAGTTTATAAGCAAACAGATATTGATCAAAAAATAAAGTTCGAAACACTTGACACCAACAATTCAAACTTTTTTATTGATAATTTAAACAACACAAATATGCCGTTGTATCAAATATCATATATTGCTGCCATATTTAATGAAAAAATTCCAGATATCGATACATTAAAAAACAAGTACGCTTTGTTAAATGGAATTGTAGATATTGAAAAAGGATATGAAATGATTCAGTTTAACAAAATAGGATCAATTTTTCTTTCTGATGCAATTAATGTTGAGCCTTTCAATGCCGAATTATTGGTGTTTGCAGTAACAATCAAAGGCTTTGAAATCAATGTTTTTGATTGTTATAAGTGGGTGTATGATCATTCGCTTAAACAAAATAAAATAGGTGTTGGTAGCATAGATATTAAAGCTTCGTTTGAAAACACACACCAAAGATGTGATCAGATTTTGACAAATTGCATATCAAATTTTAATCACTTTTTGGGTACAGGTTATGAGTTAAATTTCAAATAATGCTCCGATTCGAAATTTCAGTTTAATAGAAATTTTCAAAAAATATTTCATCTTTTAATCATAGTTTGGCAGTTCTTTTTGGATAGGACTGTTAGAGAGCTAATTATCACAGAAGCCATCTTTATTCAATATAAAGATGGCTTCAACATGTGAGATAATAACTTAAAAAAACTAATAAATTTCGGATAATATGATTAACCTAGTTATATTTGTCTAAAATTTTACATGTGAATTTTAGGCAAAATAATTGATATTCTAAAACCATACTATTAGTGGATTTATTACAAACTAAAAAAATGGAGAAACACTAATTAATTCAGCTGTCTTTGAGAAAAATAGTCAGAAAGGAAGTGTGAGTAACCCTTTTGGAATACTATCCATTCAGGTTTATTATAATTAAAGAGATAGTAAGGTGAAACATGCGGGGAAAATAAGTAATAATGAGCAATAAAACTACACGATGCAATTTGTGGGGCAGCAATGCCAATGTATAGAAAAAAGTAAATGTAACAGGCTTTTGAAAGTGAAGGCTATTGAGAGAAGAATCGTTAATACTCGAGCATCACTACACCAACGGGCAACATAACAACAAAATAAAACAATTAAAAATTTTAAATTATGCAACGAACAAACCTTTTAAAAACCTTATTTTTTACGTTATCGCTATTGGCTTTGGTAGCCTGCGATAAAACAAACGGATTAGAAGTAAAAACTGCAGACTTCACGGTTAATCACGCATCTGTTTACCTAACAAAATCAATAACTTTTACGGCTAATGACTCTTTAGGTGGCAAGGAGTACGCTTGGGATTTTGGGGATGGGAATACTGTAACCGGGAAATACAATGTAACGCACACCTACGAAAATGGTGGAATCTATTTAGCTTCCATGTCAATCAATGGATTTAAAAGCACCAAAGAAATAACTGTGCGCAAAGGCACTCTTAGTTTTAGAATAGTGAACAAAAGTAGTAAGTATTTCGATTGCCTTACTTATATTGACAACTACCAAAGTGGTAGTGTAAATCGTTTTTATGTAAACCCGAAATCACAATCGGACACAATATATAGCGGTTTAGCCAGTAATATCGGAGACAAACACCTATTTGGAGTATCATTCTTTATTGAAAATTCTGAATATACTTTTCTTGATATCAAGTGGATAGACAGTTTTAAGCACAATGATATTATTGTGACAGATACTACAAAAGTAATTCCCCGAAGTTCGCATGGTATTCCAAGCAGTATTATGATTAAGGATTTGTAGGATATATCACCTGCTGATGCGGATTTGTAATAGGTGTCAATACATAGAAGAAAGTAAATGTAAGTAATTGACAATATTTAATGATCCGTTTTGGTCACGACCCCAAACCCCAAAATGGGGGCTTTAAGACCAAGTATGTAAAACTCTCATTAATGATATTCTTTCTTAGAACCACTCTTAAGCTCCCATTTGGGGGTTTGTGGGTCACAATAGACAATTAAACTAAGGAAAATGTTAATAATATTTATTTGTTACTTAATTACATCACACTCATAATTAATTAAATTAAAAATAATCCTTTTAAAAGTTAATGATTAGCGAGGTTAATGATTAACCTGGTTATATTTGCAAACAAATTTATCCACAATGCATAAACTGAACCGGATCTTATTACTGATGTTTTTATTGCTATTTTGTGGTTTTAGTGTTTCAGCCCAAAAGGAAGTATTCTTCACGAACATTCCAAAAGATTCAGCGAAAGTTGAATCCCTGCATGGAATCAGCATCGGCTCGGGTATAAACCTTTTATCCACTATTCAAAATTTAATTGCTAATGAAAAACTGTATAGCATTCCTTTAAGTGTTGGTTATTTCAACGAGAAACGGATAGTTCCAACCATAACATTTGTGTCAAGCCTGGGTCTGAATGCAACTTTTAGTCAGTCTCGTCTTTACACTAAAATATCAGAGGGAAGTTATTTTTATTCCAGTTCAGACCCTCACTATAAGAATGATTTCTCTTTGGATTTAAGTGCAGGTGGGGAATTACGATGGTACTGGGGCTATAAGCGTAGATATGGTGCAGGTAAAGCCAAACTTAATTCGGGTTGGTATCTTTCGTTGCCCATAGGTGTGGATACAAGGCTAATAGATACGTATAAAAGTGATTTCTTTTCAAATTACATTAATTATGCCGGATTGGGTGGAAGCCTTAGCTTAGGATATCGGCGGGCCATATCCCGGCAATGGTTTCTGGAAGGTAATGTTACGCTGCTGGGTATAAGTACAAGTTTATACAGTTGGAATAAAAAATTTAACTTATCTTCTCCCTATATAAGTTATCCTACAGGCATTAGTTTGAATGCTGCTTATACTTTCAAATAGTATTTAGTTTATTTTCCAGTCATTTATAATCTCAATTTGACTCTTTTGGAGTCTCATTTATAAAAATGAGACAAAGAAAATCTCTTGTCCCACAAAAAAATCGGCTCAAAATATAACTACCTAATAAACAAATATTTACAGCAGTAAATATTTACAGTTGTCTCACTATCATTTTTGGCAATAACAATATATTTAATTAATTTTGTATGCAACCATAGATATTTTTTCATACAGAAAGCAAAAAATAAGTAGAGGTTTTAGTTTCGTGCTCATACAAATTTCATTTGCTATTGATAAAAAACATTCTTGTCTCGGAAATAATATTTTCCACCTAAATAAAAAATATTCTTGTCTTGGAAATAATGTTTTCCACCTAGATAAAAAACATTCTTGCTTAGGTAATAATATTTATTATCCAGATAATATTGTTTGCTACCTAGATAAAAAAGTTTCTTACTCAGGAAATAATATTTATTATCCAGATAATATTGTTTTTCACCCGGATAAAAAACTTTCTTACTCAGGAAATAATATTTATTATCTGGATAATATTCTTTTTTATCTAGATAATAAAATAACTTAATATAGAATAATTGCTTTTAAATCAATCAAATATGAATTTTATCGTGTAGTTAATCAAATTATAAATCTATTAAAATCAAAACATTATGGCAGATTACATTCCAACAAATGACGCCGAAATGAACGTATGGCAAAAAAATTTAATTGACATTGTTAGCCCTAATCTTATGAATTGGGGCATTGGAAATGAAGACTTCACATTTCTGAAAACTAAACAATTTATCTGGGACGGAGCTTATGCAAAAGCCAGCAACAAGCAGAATCGCACGGCAGCCGATGTGGTGGCCAAAAACGAAGCGTACGATGAATATGTGGCAGTTATCCGTCCGTTTGTAGCCCAATGGTTGGCTAATAACAGCAAAGTGACCGACAGCGACCGTGCCCGCATGGGACTTACCGTTAGAACCGGAACGCACACTCCTTCGCCCGTACCCGCTACGTGTCCGGTGGGAACAATTGATTTCTCAGTGCGGTTGCAACACACCATTCATTATTTCGACGAAGCTTCGGCACACAGCAATGCCAAACCGGCTGGTGTTCTTGGGTGTGAGATATTTGTAAAATTGGATGGTGATGCACCAAAGGATGCTTCGGAACTTACCTACGTGGCTTTATGCACAGCTTCGCCCTATACCGTGAAGTTCGATGGAGCTAAAGCCGGAAAGACCGCCTATTACTGGCTGCGCTGGGTCAATACGCGTGGAGAATACGGTCCCTGGAGCACTACCATTAGTGCTATGGTAGTAGGGTAGGGCTTAACTTTTACAAAGTTCTAAATTTTGTAAAAGTTAGAATTAAAAAATAAAAAAGGCGGAGCCGGTTTAAAAAATTGTTAGCACAACCAAACCGACTCACGCCCACTCTCACAAACTTAGAAAAGAAAGGAGAACACAAAACTACAGAATAAACAGCTTGAAAGCAAACATATTAATATAATTTAGAACTACCCGACAAGCTTTCGGTCTTTAATGGGTAAAACAACATCAATAAAAATTTTAATAAAAAAAAATAACAAAAAAATGAAAAATAGATTAACAAATTTCACATTAATAATTTTAGCAATTACTTTTGCATTGTCAAGCTGTAGTAAAAATGAAAATGAACTTGCAGCGGTTGCCGTAAAAAAGGTGTCAAACGGATATGTTCTTGAAAATGGATATATTAAATTTGATAACATGGCAACATATTTTAGAATTTACAACAATTTATCAAAAGCGACTGAATCGGAGTTGGAAACTTGGAACAAAGTTCTACCATTTAAAACTCTAAAATCGTCAACAGAAGAAATAGATGCAAAAAACAATGCTAATATTACAGCCGATGTGGATCCCGATGCCCCTATTTCAAATGTAAAAGACAGGGTTTTATTTTCTCTATTAAATGAAAACGGGGTATTAGTATGTGGTGACACAATAGTAAAATTGAAGGATAATTATTTGTTTATTATACCAAATAAAAATTTTAAAATGCTAGCGCAAATAAATAATCTACAAGATGCTTCAAGTTTTACAGGGGTTACAAAATATAAGTTTTGTACTGAAGTTAAACCCACGCTTAAAGAAAATAACAACGGAATGCAAAAGCTTATAGAACGTTCACCATTTTCTTACCCTAACCCCAAAAGCAATGGTTACAGAGAATTTGTTCATTATGAGGCAAATATGATTGTAAACCCTAGGGGTGGAAAAATGTTAGAGATAAAACTATCTGGTATAGGTCAGAATTGTATTATTTGGTGGCAAGCTGCATTTGCAGAGCCAATGAATTGGGGTCGTATAATAGTTAACGGTGAATATTGGGGGGGCGAACAACATAACCCAGTTACAGGAGATACTGGCTATATAAATGAAAACCCCTGGGTTATATATGATGTTGATTTAGGACGTTTTCCATATTATTTATTTGACGTAACAGTAAATTATTCATCCAAAATGAACGATGCTGCAAATGGTCAGTGTGGAGCCACAATAAATTATAAATCTTCACAATTCCAAGACCAATACTAATACTAATAATTATTATATAATCTAAACTAAGTGATGTTTTTATGAAATGTCACTTAGTTTAGATTATATTCCAATAAATTCACCTCCATGAAACGAGCACTAGAAATGAATTTTGACACTCAAGGAGATGTTCAGTTCGAGTTCCACCTGACAATAAAAAATGAAAAATGAAAAAAAAAATTTGCCTTTGCTTTCTATTTTGTATGATTATTGGTTTTGCTTCGGCTCAAAAAGAAGTATATTTTAATAATGTTCCACTTGATTCTATTAAGGTTCATTCAATTCATGGAGTTGAACTTAAATGGACGATGGATATCTTGTCGACATTTTACTATAAATTCGATACGTATTCATCAGCTATACCTTTATATGTCGGATATTTTAGCGAAAAAGGAATTTCATCTTCCTGGTCATTAAAAACAAATATTGGCTTGCAAAACTTTTTTTACAAATCACTAATCCAGCATATAGATTCCATAAAAGGTAATTATTACTATTCAAGTACAAATAATACGTTTAGAAACTCATATTCATTAATGTTAGAGGGGGGAATTGAGCCCCGATGGCATTGGCGATTTAAAGAACGCTACCAAAACGGGAAAGCAACTTTAAACTCCGGTGGATTTTTATCATTCCCTTTTGCTTTACGAACAACGCTGCTTGAAACTCCCGATCAGATATTCTATACTAGTTGGTTCCCAAAATACTTTAGTATTACAGCATCCTTTACTCCTTCCATTGGCTACAGGCAAGCCATATCCAAAAGAATATTTGTAGAGGGAAGTTTTGGAGTGGGTCTGCAATCTGTTATCGGCCAGAATTACTATAAACGAATCTCCATCACTTCGCCGAACATATTTCCGCAAATCAATATTAAAGCCGCTTATACATTTAAATAAATATGAACAAATATCTAATTTTAATTTTTGTGATGTTTACAATAGCGTTTAATATTTCTGCTCAAAAGGAAGTCTATTTTGCCGACAAAGCCAAAGATTCGGTTTCCATTTCTGGGTTACATGGATTGCAATTCTCAACAACTGTTTATAGCCCGATTACAGCTATGCCCATTGGTATTGGTTATCTTCAGGAATTAAAACTTGGTCGTGAAACAAGTTTGCTTCTATCCGGTAATATAGAGGGGAGAAGGGTTGTCAAGAGCATGACTCCAATTTATGATTCATACGGAACATTTAAATACCTTCATACTTTTGATATAAGAGGATATGTACAGATAGAACCTCGATGGTATTTTTATTATCAGGAAAGGTATATGAAGGGTAAAAATATAAAGCTTAATTCGGGGTGGTATGTTGGATTACCGGCTTCACTTTCCACGCCCTACCTGTTTACTGCTTATCGGTTCCAAATTAGTTGGGAAGCAGCGCTATCCCTCGGATATCGTTACGCACTATCTAAAACCGTATTCCTCGAAGCTAATGCGAGTTGTGGTGTAAGCAAACCTTATAATAAAATTTATATAGAAACTCCAACATTAAATATTAAAGCCGCCTATATATTTAAATAAACATATGAATAAACATTTAATCGCAGTTCTCGTACTGTTTATGGCTATTTTGAATGCTTCGGCTCAAAAGCAAACCTATTTTTCGGATAAATCCATCGATTCCATATCCATTTCCACCATGCAAGGTGTGCAGATTGGCACAAGCACTTCATTAAATAAAATTTCTATAAATGGAGGGGAAATTGGATATTTTAATGAGTTGAGATTGGCATCTTCCCTGAGTTTAATTTTATCGGGCAATATTGCATGTTCGAGTAAAATCATAAAGAGCTTTACGTATAATTATGATGAAAATGGGTATATAATAGGGAGTAACCTCAATTATACAACAGCCATTAATCTAATTGTTGGAGCTGAGCCGCGATGGTATTTTAGCTATAAAAACAGATACATTAAAGGTAGGAATACTAAACTAAATACAGGGTTTTATTTCAGTTTGCCTGTTACTCTATCTACCAATCCTTTTATAAAAGAATATCCCTTTCGGCTAAATTTCTTTGCAGCAGTATCGTTTGGCTATCGACAGGCTATTGCAAATAACTTTTTTGTAGAGCCAAGCGTCAATTTAGCGGGATTACCTTATTCACAATCATTTAATTTAGCTATTAAAGCCGCCTATACATTTAAATAAATAATGATATGAACAAACATCTAATTTTAATTTTCTTACTGCTTACTGCTTTTTTGAGTGTTTCGGCTCAAAAGCAAACCTATTTTACCGAAAAGAATCCCGAAGACATTAAGGTAGAAAGTCTTCAAGGTATAGCCGTTACATTCAGCCCGGTAAGAAACGGATTAAGTAGTTTTCCACCACCTACTCAGATTTCATATTTTAATGAAAATAGGATAGGCATACAATGGACTTTATATAAATCAATCGGGCTGACGAATACTTATCACGAGTTTACAGAGTATTATTTCAATGTAATACCCAGAAAAAACAGCGTTTATTCATTATCAGTAGAAGCTTTGATAGAGCCCCGCTGGTATTTTTTATATAGATACAGTGCCAGCCGCGGAAAAACTCCAAAATTAAACTCCGGATTCTTTTTGTCATTTCCATTGGAGTACAGTGTAAGATTGCTGAATTCGGTTAAGATAAAAAATCCTGCTTACGACTACAATGCTTTTTATTCTGTAATAAATTTCACGCCATCGTTAGGATACAGGTATGCGTTATCAGATCATTTTCTGTTGGATGCGAAAGCGGGAATTGGAGGACATATAAATGTTGGCATGGAATTCGGTTCAAATCTACCATTTGATTATAATTTTAAAATCGGGGCTGCATATAAGTTTTGATAATTTTAAGTCCTTTTCTTTGCATTGATTTAATTCTTAACCACAAGCAATATGATTAACTCCAAAAATACATTTGTATTTTTATTTTCGATGATTCTTTTTTCTTCCTGTGCCAATTCCACCCTCGAAGAAGCGCCGTGGAATAGCACCCCCGTTCCGGTGGTATATTCGGTGATTACACCGGGGCAAGCTGTAAAGGTTTACGTAAACCGAACCTATAATCAGACCTATCCCGTGGTGGCGAACCCTTATCCCGAGGCCAAAGTGTATATGTGCGGTCCCGATAGCAACTGGGTGGAACTTCCGCGGATTTCGCCGGATACCACTATGTTTGAAGACATGCAAAAGCACCTGAACGTAGAAATGGGAAAAACCTACACCCTGAAAGTGCTGCTAAAAGATAAAATTGTTCGGGCGCATACCACCATACCGGCAAAGCCGGGAATAATTAAGGACGCAACGTGCCAAATAGTTCAGTCCTACGATGATTCGCATACTTCCATTTGGGTGAATGGACAGTATTATCCTGCCAATATCAATGCACTTACCGTTCATTTTGAGCAGAATTTAGACGCGGATTCAGGTTATTATCTTTCGATTAACTCACCCGATTATGAGAATTGGGTTTCACCGGTCTCCGGTTCGGTTTATCACGACATTCACTTTACAACACCACAGGATTCAACTGCGACAACCTTGTATTTGCTGAAAATAGATGCGTATTACCTGAAATATCTTTCAGCCCAATCCATTTCGACGAACTCACAAATTTATGATGGAAACTCTCCGATTGTATCAATGATTGTGAATTTTGGTGGAGTAATGCCGCAATTCTCGAATATTCAAAACGGGGTCGGGCTTTTTGGAAATTATGTAGTAGATAAAAAGCGAATAGAAATTAAACCGTTGAAAAACTAAGCCTTTGAAACCTCCAATGAAAACAACTTACAAACTTATTCCTTTCCTTCTTTTTTGCATACTGATGGGTGGAAACATACAGGCTCAGCAAACCGAACTGCGCTACCGAATCAAAGGGAAAATTATCGATTCGCGAACCAAAAAGGAAATACGGAAAATCCCCATCCTGGTGATGCCGTTAAAGCGTACGGTGAATGCCGATAACAAAGGCGCGTTTTTGTTTAGTATGCCCAAGGGCAAGTATTCTTTTGTGCTGGACGAATATCCGTTTGAAAAACAGGAACTAAAAGTGAATTTACAGGCTGACACCACCGTCACTATTGAACTACACACCTTTCCGGGAATTAATTACCTGGGCGATGTGGAAATTATATCGTCGAAACCGGCCGTTGAAAAACCGGCGGCTATCGAGCGAATTGACAAAAAGGAGTTTAAAACATTGCCGGCAATGATTGGCGAACGGGATATTCTGAAGGCATTCGGGCTTACGGCCGGAGTATCTTCGAGCAGCGAAGGGGCTGCTGATATGCAGGTACGCGGCGGGCTGCATGGACAAAACCTGTATTTGCAGGACGGAATTCCACTCTACTCCACTGAACATTTTTTCGGTTTGATTTCAGCCTATAACCCTACCATTATCAAAAGTGCAACGCTCTATAAATCCGATTTTCCCACTGAGTATGGAGGTAAAATATCGTCGGTTGTCAATGTGGAAACCGAAGATGCTAACCTGAATAAGTTTAAAGGCGAATTGGAAATAGGTATGCTTACCAGTAAACTGGCACTGAATATCCCGCTTGCCAAGAATAAAGTGGCATTGTCGGTTGCCGGGCGCATCTCGAATTACAGCATAGTCGATATCGTTTCTCCCCTTCTTTCGGAAGATACAGGCGTTCGTTTCGGGCTTCATTTTGCCGACCTGAATGCCAATCTGGTATGGAAATTATCGGAAACCGACAAGCTGAAACTTACGTTCCTGAGCAATTCGGATGGAATTAATGTGAACCTGAAAGAAAGTGGTACTAAAAGAAAAACCTGGATTGATAACAGCCAGACAAACTTAGGATTGAACTGGTATAAAACTATTTCCGAAAAAGCGGATAATCAGTTGCTGGTCTATGCCGACAAATTTGGATACGACATCGGTAATTCCTTGTTTTATACATCGACTAACGAAAAATACATGATTCAAGTACTGACGTCAATAAACTCCGTGGGGTTGGTAGATAAGTTTAATTATAAATTCTCCGAAAAATTAAATCTAAATGCCGGACTTTCATTCAAGTCGTACGGATTCGCACCGTTCAAGTACATTTCAACCGATTCAACGGTGAATGCCACAAAACCGACCGATCAGGAAAGAATGTTGGAAGGAGTTGTTTTTGCCGAAGGGAATTATCAGCTGGCCAAGGATCAAAATTTGAAGGTCGGGTTGCGGTTAAGCACCATTGGGAATAAGGACAAAACCTTTGCTTCGATGGAGCCCCGAATCGGGTATCACGGCATTTTTGCCAACGATTATTCCATCAGTGCATCTATTGGCCGAATGAGCCAACCCATTCACCGGGTAGCAAATTCGGGACTCGGATTCCCATTCGAAATATTTTATCCTTCCAGCTCTGTGCTGAAACCCGAAGGTTCATGGAATTTTTCGTTGGGAGGAGCCAAAGATTTTTCGTGGAAAAATAAAAAACTCTCGCTGAAAGTGGATGCGTGGTATAAAACCCTGGAAAATATGGTAGAGTTTCAGGACGGATATGATGTGTCAACGGTGGTCTTTTCAGCCATCAATGGTGGGCAGGCAAGTTCAATGCTTCTTAGTACTGAGAAATTTGTCACTCAGGGGAATGGAAAAGCTTACGGGGTTGATTTCTCAGCAAGCTACAATACTCAACGGTTTCGATTAACCGCTGATTACACCTTGATGAAAGCCACCTGTCAGTTTGATCAGTTGAATGATGGACGACCTTTTGCTGCTCCAACCGACATTCGGAATTCGCTTTCGCTCACATCGGAGGTAAAGCTTTCCGATTCGTGGACATTCTCGGCCACCTGGCAATATCACACCGGAAAGCCCATTACCATTCCTACGCAAATTTTTATGACTCCAGTCAATTATGATGCATCCTCTTCATTCTACGGCAATGATGCTTTTCAGCAGGTGGTTACCGAACGGAATAATTACCGCACCAAGCCTTTTCACCGATTGGATGTTTCGTTCACTCACAATTATAAAACACTGCGTAAGCACTTGGATGCAAGCATTTCGCTCGGACTGTACAATGTCTATAATCAGGCCAATCCGTTTATGTACTACGTGAATGGCGAACATCAGTCCAGCACTAACACATATTATCCGGTGCTGAAATCCATGTCGCTGTTCCCTATCCTGCCTTCGTTTAGCTGGTCGGTGAAGTTTTAAGGAGAACAAGTCTATTTAAAACAAAACAGGCTTTCCGAATTTCGGAAAGCCTGTTTTGTTTATAAATCTTGATTGCCTGAAATTTCAATTAGAAGTTTGGCAGCAAATACTTTTCGCGTGATTCCAAAATTTTATCTACACGATTCACTTCGAGGAATGTAGTTCCAAAACCGAGTCCGAAACTACCGCTTAAGAAACTTACAAAATCTTCAGCTTCAACGAATCCTTTTTTAATCAGATCTTGCAATGCATGGATAAGATATTGTTGTGTATTTCCAGTTTTTTCCTGATAAACAGGGAAAACACCATACGACAGAGCTAATTCGCGGGTTTGACGCTCGTGATAACAGATAGCATAAATAGGATTTGCACCACGATAAGCTGCCAGATCGCGAGCTGTTTTACCACTGTATGTATCAGTAATAATTGCTTTTGTTCCAATTTTGTTACATGCTTCAACTGCTGCATTCGCTAAAAATGAAGTTAAATCGCGTGTTCCTAAATTTACAGGAATGTCGTTTTCAACCATTTTGGTTTTCTCAGCTTCTTCAGCCACTTTAGCCATGGTACGAACTGCTTCAACAGGATATTTTCCATAAGCTGTTTCACCACTAAGCATCAACGCATCAGTACGATAATAAATTGCATTGGCAATATCAGTGATTTCAGCACGGGTTGGACGTGGATTTTTAATCATCGTATGAAGCATTTGCGTAGCTACAATTACCGGTTTACGTGCTACAACGCATTTGCGGATTAAGCGACGTTGAATACCCGGAATTTTTTCCTGAGCCACTTCGATACCGAGGTCACCACGTGCAATCATTACACCGTAAGTATATTCCAAAATCTCATCAATATTATCAACACCCTCTTGGTTTTCTATTTTTGAAATGATTTTTATCGGGCTATTGTGTTCATCAAGTATTTTTTGAATATCCAACAAATCTTGTTTGTTGCGAACAAACGAGTGAGCAATGAAATCCAAATTATTCTCAATGGCAAAAAGTATATTTTTACGATCTTTTTCAGTCAACGAAGGCAAATTGATACGAACTCCGGGAACATTTACGCTCTTGCGACTTCCTAAATCTCCATCGTTCTGTACTCTACAATACAGGTATTCAGCATCTTTCGATTCAACTTTCACATCAATTTCACCATCATCAAACAAAATGCTATCATCAACTTTCAAGTCGCGAACAAAATAAGGATAGTTAACTGCAATGCATTCGTGAGTAGAAATT
>Ga0302296_1000488_pt1 | contig 33022 bp, 12 predicted proteins | sample III_Fen_N3_1_FD_194546 | JGI IMG/M metagenome (GOLD analysis project Ga0302296, IMG submission 194546) | Peat permafrost microbial communities from Stordalen Mire near Abisko, Sweden - III_Fen_N3_1 | ecosystem: Environmental > Terrestrial > Soil > Wetlands > Permafrost | place: Sweden: Abisko... | reverse complement strand
TTTATGAAAAAAAATATAGAGGCTGTTTTTACATAAAGACAGCCTCTTTTTTTTTGATTATTCTAGTTCCCAATTCAATTAGCTCAATATATAACACCTTGTCAATCCTTTTGATTCATAATTCGCAATAAAAGATTTCATAGTACATTCCGTTATTTATTTCATCAAAATGGTCAAAACGCATAATCATAAATTAAAATGCAACCTTTTGGATTATTAAATGTAAAAGTAGCGGTTTGTGTTGGCTGAAAGTAAAACATAATGAAAAAGAAGTTTTATATTTTGAAAATACTCACAATAAAAATCCAATAAATAAAGTAATTTAAGGACATTCTTTTATAAAGTCAATGCTTTTTCGAACGATGAACTTTTGCTAATTATCTAAAATAAGAAATCTTAATAATTTAAAATTAATAGTCATGAAATTTACAATTAGAATAAAATTGCTGTTAGGATTTGTGTCAGTAGCTTTAATCGCAGGGTTTATTGGATATACTGGTATTAGTCAAATTAAGAAACTGGGAGAAGCAGATTTGAATCTGTATAATAATGTTGCTGTTTCGCTAGAAAAATGCTCAAAAATGGCTAGTTTGCTACAACGAATGAGGGTAAATGCTTCTGAAATATTATTATTATCGGACAATCCAGAAGAACAGCAAAAGAAAAACGAAAGATTTTTAATGTTTAGTACAAAATTCGATTCGGTATTAACATCATATGAACCAACAATTCTTGATGAAACAGACAAAAAGAATTTTGAGAATTTAAAAGAAGAGAAAACGAAATTTTTAGCAAATTTCAATCAATTTATGGAGCTAGTAAAAGCTGATAAAATTAAAGAGGCTGAAGAGTTTTTTAGTATTGGTGATTGGTATAAACAGTCTAAAGATTTTCAAAAAGCTATGGATGCATTGATTGATTATAATGTTGTTAGTGGAAAGGTAATCGTTGAACAAAATGCTAAGATTGAACAAAATGCAACAACAATAATGTCCAGTTTAATAATTATAGGAATAATACTTGCACTCATTTTAGGTTTAATTATTTCAGCCAATATACAATCAATAATACAATCGTTAATTAAACAAGCCAAAATGTTAACCAAAGCTACCGTCGAAGGAAGACTTGATGTACGCGGCGAACCCGAAAAAATTAACAGTGAATTCCGTGAAATTGTTTCGGGAATGAATGCAACACTAGATGCTGTAATTGGTCCCTTAAATGTTTCGGCCGAATATATCGACCGTATCTCGAAAGGCGATATTCCACAACGAATTACCGAAAACTATGCTGGCGATTTTAATGAAATTAAAACTAATTTAAATCAACTCATTGATACTAATAATGAAATAGCAAATGGTTTAGTTGCAATGTCGAATGGTAATTTCTCAATAAACATAAGTCAACGTTCCGATTGCGATACATTAGTTAAGTCAGTTAATAGCTTAGTAGGTTCACTCCAATCAATGTCAACTGAAACAAAATTATTGGTAGATGAATGTTTACAAGGAAAAATAAAAACAAGAATTGACGACAAGAAATTTAATGGTGAATTTGGAACATTAATGTTAGGATTAAATAATGTTTTAAATGCTGTTGAAAATATAATAAACTCAGCTTCGAACATAATGGTTGCCGATAAAGATGGCAATATTACGTTCTTAAATACAGGCGTTACCAAGTTGTTACGCGACCAAGAGGCAACCATTCGTTCTAAATATCCAAGTTTCTCGGTCGATAAACTTATTGGTTCTAGTATTGATGGTTTTCATCGCAATCCCGATCATAACAGGAGTATGATGAAAAACCTAACAACAGTTCATGCGGTACAAATTCAATTAGGCGAATTTATTTTAAAATTATCGATTCGACCACTCAACGACTCATTAGGGCAACGAATTGGTTACGTTACCGAATGGGTTAATTATACAAACGAATCGAGATTCGAAAGTGGATTGAAAGAAATAATCCAAAACATGGTTGATGGACGATTGTCGGAACGTATATCTGTAAATTCGCTTAATGGAAGTTTAAAAGAAACAGCTGAAGGAATAAATAATATGCTCGAGGCTATTGTTTCACCATTGAAAGTAACAGCTGGATATGTTCATCGAATTTCGAAAGGTGATATTCCTGCGAGAATAACAGATAATTATAATGGTGATTTTAATGATACAAAAAATAGTTTAAATCAATGTTTCGATGCTGTTAATCTTTTAATTAGTGATGCAAATAGCTTAGCAAATGCAGCTGTTCAAGGCAATTTGGCTACACGAGCTGACGCATCAAAACATAATGGCGATTTTGCTAGAATAGTTTCGGGAATTAATAATACACTCGATTCCTTAATTGAGCCACTCAATTTAACAGCACAATATGTTAATGATTTATCGAAGGGCGAAATTCCGAATCGAATTAATCAGAATTACAATGGCGATTTCAAAACCATTATAAACAATCTTAACACATTAATTGACGCAACCAACCTTATCACCGAGAATGCTAAATTAATAGCAGCTGGCGATATGACCGTTGTATTGAGTCCACGTTCAGAAAACGATGAACTAATTAAATCGCTTGCCGAAATGATTAAAGCAATTGGCGAAATAGTAACACAAGTTCAATTCTCGAGCGATAATATTGCAGATGCCAGTCAACAAATGAGTTCGAATTCGCAACAAGTTTCGGAAGGCGCATCGGAACAAGCATCGGCTGCCGAACAAGTATCGTCGAGCATGGAGGAAATGGCATCGAACATTCAACAAAATACCGACAATGCTCAACAAACCGAAAAAATTGCAGCCAAAGCAGCCGAAGATATTTTGGAAGGAAGCAAAAACGTAAATATGACGGTAATTGTAATGAAAAAAATTGCCGAAAAGGTTTCAATCATTGGTGATATTGCATTCCAAACAAATATTCTAGCCTTAAATGCAGCTGTTGAGGCTGCTCGTGCAGGTGAACATGGAAAAGGATTTGCCGTAGTAGCTGCCGAAGTTCGAAAACTTGCTGAACGTAGTCATATTGCTGCAGGTGAAATTAATGAACTTACCAAATCGAGTGTTGATGTTGCTGATAAAGCTGGAAAACAATTAGAAGCTATTGTCCCAAATATTCAAAAAACTGCAAAATTAGTACAAGAAATAACTGCAGCTAGTATTGAGCAAAATAGTGGAGCAAATCAAATTAATAATGCCATTAATCAATTAAACAAAGTAACCCAACAAAACGCTGCAAGTGCCGAAGAAATGGCGACCAGTAGCGAAGAGTTATCGAGTCAAGCCGATAGTTTAAAAGAGTTAATTGGTTTCTTTAAAGTGAATAATTCGGGAGTAGGACGTGGTATGAAAAGTATAGCAGCACCTAAAGCAAAAGCTGCTACGAAAGTGCTTTCAAGTAAACAAAATCTCAAGTCAAAATCACTAGAATCGAAAGGTACTTTTATCGATATGCATAGTGATTTTACAGATAATGATTTCGAAAGATTTTAGATAAACATATTTTTAAATAGTAATTTAAACATTCATTTTAGACTTTGAAAATTGTATAAAGTGGATGTTTTTTGTTTTCTGTATATATTTTTCATTATTGTTTTAAATAAAACATGAACTTTTAAATTTAAAACAAGTACACAACTACACTAAATAGCTAACTAAGATAAATATAATTAAAATATAAAAATATGAAACGAATAACGTCTAATCTAAAGATGGGCACAAGCATGATGATAAACATGACTGTGGCCTTGGTTGTATCGATTCTCATTTTTACGGGAGTATTATATTGGAATTCTTACAGCAGTTCTACAAAATCAGGAAAAGAACATGTTGTTCAATTGTTAGATGCAATGTATAGTAATTTGGAATTGACTTATAGGCAAAATATTCAGCTTGTAAAGACAAATTTAAATACTGCTACATTAATGATGGGAACATCTGTCGAAAAAGATGAAAAAGAAAGACACTCAATAACAATTACCAATCAAGTAACAAAAGAAACACAATTGGTAGATATTGGTTCAATTAAAATTAATGGAATTGATGTTTATAATAATTTTACATTAGTCGATAAAATTGTAGATCAACAAGGAGGAACAGCTACCGTTTTCTATTTTCTCCCCGAAGGTATTTTACGACTTTCAACTACCGTTAAAAAAGCAAATGGCGACAGAGCCATAAATACCTATATTCCCAATACATCTCCTGTTTATAAAGCCATAAGTTCGGGTAGCGATTTTGTAGGTCGTGCAAATGTTATGGGAAAATGGTATGTAACCGCATATCGTCCAATATTAGATAATCAAAAGAATATAATTGGAGTTTTATATGTTGGACTTCCCGATAATACAAATGATGTTTTAAAAGAAGAATTAGCAAAACATAAAGTTGGTAAGGACGGCTATTTTTATGTTATTGATACTTCAGCAACTTTTATTATTCATCCAACCTTAGAAGGTAAAAATGTAAAAGATACTACCGATGCAAATGGCGATTTTATATTTAAAACCATGTGTCAACAAAAAAATGGAGAATTGGCATATAAATGGAAAAATGTAGGCGAAACTTCGCCACGAGATAAAATTGCTTATTTAAAATATTTTGAACCAATGCAATGGATAATTGTTTTGGGGGTTTATGAAGACGATTTTCTAGCCGATGCAAAAAATCAAGCTGTAATAGTTATCATTTTTGGTGTAATTCTTCTATTGGTTTTACTAGTTATAACATTTGGTGTATCAAAAAAAATCACAAAAAATATTTCAGCTCTTAATACGGAAGTACAATCTCTAATATCGAGTGCACTTAATGGAGAATTAAAAAAACGGGCAAAAAAAGATAATTTGAATGTTGAATTTGTTCCTATTGTTGAAGGATTAAACAATGTTCTCGATGCATTAATTTCACCTTTGCAAATGACTGCTCAATATGTAGAACGAATTGCAAAAGGCGATATTCCAATGCCAATATCGGATAAATATAATGGAGATTTTAATGAAATTAAAAATAGTATTAATCAATGTATTGAAACTATAAATAATTTAACCGGCGAAATGTCGAAAACAACACAATTACAGTCCGAGGGAGAAACAGAAGCATTTGCCGATGAACAAAAGTTTAAAGGCGTTTATTACGATTTAGTCGTGGCTTATAATTCGGTTTTACGCTTTCAAGTAAATAATATTATAACAGTTTCTGATATTTTAAAGAATTATTCTTTAGGAAATTTGAATCAAGAAATGAAATTGTTACCAGGTAAATTATCCGTTATTACAACTAGTGTTAATCAACTGAAAGAAAATGTTCAAAATCTTGTTTTTGATGCTAATGAACTGTCGGAACTTGCTAGCACTGGAAACTTATATGCAAGAGCTAATGCATCGAAACATCATGGCGATTTCAAAACTATCATTGAAGGTGTTAATAACTCGCTCGATACTATCGTTGGACTTATAGATTCAATTCCAACACCAATAATGATTGTTAATAAACAATTTGAGGTTTTATATATGAATCCTGCTGGTGCTAATTTAGATAATACTACTGGAAATTCATTAGCACAAAGTCGTAAGAACTGTTATAACCATTTTAAAACGGGTGATTGTAATACCCAAAAATGTGCAGTGGCAAGAGCAATGACCGATGGAGTTTCATCAAAAAGTGAAACTATTGCTCGTCCAGGGAATAATGTTGTAGACATTAGTTATTCTGCTGTTCCACTTAAAAATAAAGCTGGTCAAATTATAGGTGCAATGGAAATTGTAATTGATCAAACACAAATTAAAAAAGCAGTTTCAAGAGCCGAAAAAATTATTGGATTTCAATATCAAGAATCAAGTAATTTAACACGAGCTCTTAATCAACTTTCGTTAGGCGATATGAACTTTAGCCTTCAAACCGACAATGCTGATGAAGATACACAAATGGTAAAAGATTCATTCGATACTATTTATTCTGCAATTAATAATATCAAAAATTCATTAATTCAAATAACAGAAAATGCAAAACAGATTGCAATAGGTGATTTAGATGTCGATATTCATTTACGATCGGATAAAGATGAACTTTTGAAATCGTTTATCACAATGGTTAAAGCAACTAAAGAAATAACCGAAAAAACAAAAATAATAGCAGCTGGTGATATGACCGTAGAGCTTAAACCTCGATCGGACAGAGATGAGCTTATGATTGCTTTATCCGAAATGATTAAAGCAATTGGAGAAATAGTAACACAAGTTCAACAATCGAGCGATAATATTGCTGATGCTAGTCAACAAATGAGTGCAAATTCTCAATCGGTTTCTGATGGTGCTTCACAACAAGCATCGGCAGCCGAACAAGTGTCATCGAGTATGCAGCAGATGGCTGCTAATATTCAACAAAATACCGATAATTCGCAACAAACCGAAAAAATAGCAGCCAAAGCAGCCGAAGATATTTTGGAAGGAAGTAAAAACGTAAATATGACGGTAATTGTAATGAAAAAAATTGCCGAAAAGGTTTCAATCATTGGTGATATTGCATTCCAAACAAATATTCTTGCATTAAATGCCGCTGTTGAAGCGGCAAGAGCTGGCGAACATGGAAAAGGTTTTGCTGTGGTTGCGGCTGAAGTTCGTAAACTAGCCGAGCGAAGTCATGCAGCAGCGGGTGAAATTAACGAATTAACAAAATCGAGTGTTGATGTTGCTGACAAAGCAGGAAAACAACTTGAACAAATTGTACCTAATATTCAAAAAACTGCAAAATTGGTTCAAGAAATTACAGCAGCAAGTCTTGAGCAAAATAGTGGAGCAAATCAAATTAATAATGCCATTAATCAATTAAATAAAGTAACTCAGCAAAACGCTGCAAGTGCTGAGGAAATGGCTACAAGTAGCGAAGAACTATCAACTCAAGCCGATAGTTTAAAAGATTTGATTGGATTCTTTAAACTTGATGGAATTGCAATTTCAAATACGAAACCACAAACGAGTTCAAATAATACGTTTAAAAAAGCAGTTTTACGAAAATCTAAAAGACCAACTGAAACATCATTACCTGCAATAAAAAACAGTGGTATTGCATTGAATATGGATAATATGGATTCTGAATATGAAAACTTTTAGTTAAAGAGATTTAACGATTAATGTAAAATATATTAATAAGAGAAGATCTAAAAATTCAATTTTCAAGGCTTGCCGTTTTTGTAAAACTGCTGTAGAGACGTAATATTTTACGTCTCAAACTGGTAAATGAGGAATTTTACAAAAAAGGCAATACGCAGAAAATGGGATTTTATAAATCCCAATAAAATGGAAAGGAGTTTGTAAAATGTATGCAAAATTGAAACAACGCTTTATAGCAATGTCAATAAAAAATAGATTGATATTGTCTGTATTGACGGTGAGTTTTATAACTACCTCTTTATTGCTATTATTTGTATTAAGTGAAGCTAAAAGTCTTCAGCTTGAAACAGCTGCTCAGCTAGGACGTTCCATTGCAAAGGAAAATGCAAATTTTGTAAAAAGTGAGTTGGAGGTTTCAATAAATGCAACTCGATCGTTAGCCCAATTATTCCAAAATTTCGAAATTGTTCCTTTAAAAATGCGTCGCCCCATTTTCGATGCTCAAATTAAAGAAATGTTATTGCAAAATCCTTCTTTTAAATCGGTTTGGAGTGTTTGGGAACCCAATAAACTTGATGGATTAGATGCAGAATGTATTAATAAAAACAGTGGTGACGATGAAGGGCGATTTGATGTTACGTATTTCAGAGAAAACGATAAAATACTTCCAAGTTATGTAAGTGCACAAGAATTATTAACATCCGATTATTATCAATTACCTAAAAAAAGAAATCAAGAAACGATTCTTGAACCATATAAATATCGATATGTAGAAAATGGTAAAGAATATTTAATGACTTCTGTTATGGTTCCAATTAAAGATAAAAAAGGTAAGTTTATTGGTGTTGCGGGAATCGATATCTCACTTGATGAATTATGCGATGTTGTTAAAACAATAAAACCATTTGAAAAAGGGTATGGATTTATTTTATCAAATGATGGAGTCTTTGTTGCTCATCCAATTGATTCGTTTGTAACAAAAGTATTCTCGAAATTTCGACCAGAAACTGAAAAAAAATATAATGTAACTCAAAAAATTAAAGCTGGGAAGTCATTTGGTTATAGTAATTATAGCTATGTAAATAATGAACGATCATATGTTGAATACGGTTCATTTTCAATAGGTAATACCAATACCCCTTGGGTCGTTGGTGTATCTATTCCCGAAAGTAAAATCTTATCTTCAGTAAATAGTATTCAACGTTATGCCTTAGTTATTGGATTGTTGGCAATTTCATTATTAACATTTGTCGTTGTATTTATTGCAAAAAATATAAATAAAAACATCAAACAATTAAATGATGAGATTGACATAGCAAGTCATAATATTGTTAATGGTCAATTATCATTTCGTGTAGCAGAGGATCATGTAGTAGGAGATTTTAAACCACTTATTGGAAGCTTAAATAATGTAATTGAAGCTTTTGTAAAACCAATATCTGTAACTTCTGAATATATTGAAAGAATTTCAAAAGGTGATATTCCTTTTCCAATAATGGAACAATACAATGGTGATTTTAATACAACAAAAGAGCATTTGAATCAGTGTATTGAAACATTACGTTCGTTGATAATGGAAGTAAATAAAGCTACCGAATATCAAGCCGAAGGAGAAACCGAAGTGTTTGCAGATTCTGCAAAGTTTCAAGGTGTTTATCAAGATTTATTACATTCGTATAATGTTGGAATGCAGTTTCAAGTAAGAAATCTTTTAAGCATTGCCGAAATCTTACGATCGTATGCAAAAGGCGATATGTCTACTGAAATGCATAAGTTGCCAGGAAAGCAAGAAATTATTTCGATAAGTGTAAATACACTAAGAAATAATGTGCAAAATTTGATTGAGGATGCAAAAAAATTATCGGAGGCTGCTGTTGCAGGAAATTTAGCTGTACGTGCCGACAGTTCTCGTCACGAAGGAGATTTTAAAGTTGTAATTGATGGTGTAAATGCTACAATTGATGCAATTGTCGATCCATTACATATAGCAGCAAATTACATCGAAAGAATATCTAAAGGCGATATTCCACAACCATTAACCCAAGATTTAAATGGCGATTTTAATGAAATTAAAATCAATTTGAATCAATGTGTTGAAGCAATTAATCGGTTAATATTTGATGCTAAAAATATGGCTAATGCAGCTGTCGAAGGACAATTGACTATAAGAGCTACGGAACAAAATCATCAAGGTGATTTTAAGAAAATTATTGAAGGATTTAATGCCACACTTGATTCAATTGTTGGTCCAATTAGTTTCACTGCCGAATATATCGATAGAATTTCGAAAGGAGATATCCCTGAAAAAATTACTATTGAATTTAAAGGTGATATAAATATTATAAAAAACAATCTGAATAAATGTATTGATGGTTTGCAAGGATTAGTAGAAGCTAATAAAGTGCTCAATCGATTAGCTGTAAATGATTTTACTGTTTTAGTCGAAGGTCAATATCAAGGAATATTTGCTGAAGTTGCAATAGCAACCAATGATGTGATTGAACGATTGCGTCAAATTCAAAATACATTTATGAATATTGCCGATGGCGACTTTTCCGATTTGCAGGTTTACAAAGCCGCTGGAGCAAGTTCACAACAAGACAAAATAGTTCCAACAATAATTCGAACTATCGAAACCGTTCAAGATTTAAGTACCTCGCTCGATGATTATATTTCGAAATGTAAACAAGGTGAATTTGATAAAATTGCAATTAATGAATCAAATTATAAAGGGGCATTTAAAGCAATTGCACAGGGATTAAATAAATCGGCACGAGTTATTCAAGAACCACTTGATGAAACAACTACCGTAATGAGCAGCTTAGCTGTTGGAGATTTAACTCATCAAGTAATTGGAAGTTATGAAGGAGTTTTTGCAACTTTAAAAAAATCAACCAATAATATTATTGCAACCAATATTAAAATTGCAGAATATGCAAAAATGGTTGCAATTGGCGATTTAGAACTCAATTTAATTGCTCGATCAGATAAAGATGAATTAATGGTAGCAATGTCTCAAATGATTAAAGCAACTCGCGAAATAATTGAGAAAGCAAAGAAAATTGCTGACGGAGATATGACCGTTGAGTTACATCCTCGTTCCGACAAAGATGAACTTATAATTGCATTGTCTGAAATGATTAAGTCAATTAGTGATATTGTTCTACAAGTTCAAAATGCAAGTGATAGTATCGCAGATGCAAGTCAACACATGAGTACCGATTCTCAAAGTGTATCGCAAGGTGCATCAAAACAAGCTTCTGCTGCCGAATTAGTTTCGTCAAATATGGAACAAATGACATCAAATATTCAACAAAATACCGATAATGCACAACAAACTGAAAAAATTGCAAATAAGGCTGCTCAAGATATTTTAATAGGTAGTATAGATGTAAATACTACAATCGAATCGATGAAGAGAATTGCTGAAAAAATATCGATAATTGGTGATATTGCATTTCAAACTAATATTTTGGCACTTAATGCAGCTGTAGAAGCTGCTCGAGCAGGTGAGCATGGAAAAGGCTTTGCCGTTGTTGCATCTGAAGTTCGAAAACTTGCTGAACGTAGTCATAAAGCTGCTGGCGAAATTACAGAATTGACTAAAACTAGTGTTGAATTTGCTAACAAGTCGGGTCAAATGTTGGAATCTATAATTCCATATATTCAAAAAACAGCCAAATTAGTTCAAGAAATTTCTGCAGCAAGTATTGAACAAAGTTCTGGCGCAAATCAAATTAATAATGCAATAAATCAGTTGAATAAAGTAACTCAGCAAAATGCAGCAAGTGCTGAAGAAATGGCAACCAGTAGTGAAGAGCTGGCAAGTCAAGCCGATAGTTTGAAAGATTTGATAGGTTTCTTTACTGTATCGGATATTGCAATTTCAAATTCAAAACCCCAGGCAAGTATAAATTATGCATCTAAAAAGGCAGTTTTACGAAAATCAAAAAGTCAGCCAGCTTCATTATCTAAAAAGAGTGGGGGAATTGCTTTAAATGACAAAAATATAGATAACTATTACGAAGATTTTAGTTAAGAAATAATGATTCATATGCAGTGGTGTGATTAAAAATTTATACAATTTTGTTGTCTTAAAACGGCACTACAAATTATCAATAACATAAAAATGTATTTTAAAAAAGAGTTGCAATATTAATATTGCAACTCTTTTTTTTGCAATATGCCGAAATATTCTTGCTCTATTTCAATAGATAATAAAATCAGTTGCAATAATAAAATGATCATAAAAAAGTAATTCCAATAATGGTAAACATCCTTTATTTATTACAATTTACGATCAAATATGTTTTAATTATAAATATGTTTTTTTTGATACCCCCCCCCTAATTATAAGTGTACTACTTAAAATAAATATAAAAATTTAAGAAATACACCTAATTATATTGCTGTTTATTTAAATATGTTATAAATTTGCATTGTTATATTTTGTAAGCATATTTTAGTTTTGGTCTTACAATTAAAAACAAATTAGTTGTCTAATTGGGTTTTTAAAAGCCAATTGAAGTTTTTTAAGTTCCGAATATTTACATTTATTAATATATATAAATATGAAAAAAGTAGAAGCCGTTATTCGCAAGTCGCAGTTTGAAGAAGTTAAAGACGCTTTACATGAAGTAAACATTGATTTTATCACGTATTGGGATGTAACTGGAATTGGAAATGAGAAGTCAGGATCAATTTTTAGAGCAAAAGTGTATGAAACCCGTTTTATTCAACGTCGAGTTATTTCATTTGTATGTAGAGATCAATTTGTAGATCCTGCTATTGATGCAATTGTTAAGTCAGCATCAACAGGTGAACTTGGAGATGGTAAAATATTTATCTCTGAAATAATCGATTCGGTACGAATTAGAAATGGTGAACGTGGTCCAGAATCATTATACATTAAAGACTAAATAAAAATAAAAGTTGATTTGAAAAATAAATTTGAAGATAAAATGAAGACAATAAAATACATATTAACAACATTAGCTTTACTTATTGTAAGTTTTTCATCAGTATTAGCTGATACTATTACACCATCATTGACTCAAAGTGCAATTGCTCCAGTTATAAATGCAGGAAATACTGCTTGGATGATTGTTGCAAGTGGTTTAGTTTTATTAATGACAATTCCTGGTCTAGCACTTTTTTATGGTGGATTGGTTCGACAAAAAAACATATTAAACATATTTATGATGTGCTTTTTTACTATGGCAATTATAACTGTTCAATGGGTTGTATTTGGTTATAGTATAACATTTGGTTCATCAACAGGTGTTTTGAAATCGTTTATTGGTGGATTTGATTGGGCTTTTTTACGAAATATTAAAATGAGTGATGTAAGTCCTTATTTTGTTTCACAAGAACACGATCGCATTCCTCATATTTTATTTGTGATATATCAAGGAATGTTTGCTGTAATTACTCCAGCTCTTATTATTGGAGCATTTGCCGAAAGAATCAAATTTTCTGGCTATGTTTTATTTATTGTTTTGTGGGCTACATTCGTTTACGATCCAGTTGCTCATTGGATTTGGTCAACAGATGGTTGGTTATTTAAAATGGGAGGACTTGATTTTGCTGGTGGTACCGTAGTTCATATTAATGCCGGTATCGCATCGCTTGTTGTAGCATTAATGATAGGCAAACGTCGTCATTATATGAATGTTCCACTTCCTCCACATAATATTCCTTTTGTTGCTATTGGAACTGGCTTACTTTGGTTTGGTTGGATTGGATTTAACGCTGGAAGTGGTTTAGCTGCCGATGGTCTTGCTGCTAATGCATTCTTAGTTACACATGTTGCAGCTGCAACTGCTGCTTTAACATGGGCTATATTAGATTGGTCAATGAATAAAAAACCAACTATCGTAGGTATTGCAACTGGTGCTGTTGCTGGATTAGCAACAATAACACAAGCAGCTGGTTTTGTTGGAATCGGTGGAGCTCTTATTATTGGAATCATGTCTTCACTTGTTTGTTTCTTCATGGTAGGTTTCATTAAAGTGAAATTTGGTTACGACGATACTCTTGATGCATTTGGAGTGCATGGAGTAGGTGGAATTATTGGTTGTATATTAACTGGTGTATTAGCAACTCCTGCAGTTCAAAATTATACAGGTTTAATATATGGGAATACACATCAATTCACTGTACAAGTTATAATGTTTGTTGCTACAACTCTTTATTCTGGTATTGTAACATACATACTATTTAAAATTGTAGATAAAGTAGTTGGAATGCGTGTTACAGATAAAGAAGAAGCAATGGGACTTGATGTTTCGTTACATCATGAGGTTGCTTATACTTCAATTGACTAATTTTTAAAAGTAATATTGAAATGGAGGCTGTCTTTTAAGACAGCCTCTTTTTTTTGTTTAAAAAATAAAAAAATGGTTCAAATGCATCCAGTTTGCTAAAATTCAGAAATATTCTATATTTGCGACAATAATTCAAAGCAACATGCAATTTAAAAAACAAACACTTAGTGCTATATTTTTGCTAGCCATTGGGCTAACTGGACTAAAGGCACAACAAGCTACCACCACCTCAGGAGGTAATGCATCGGGAAGCGGAGGCTCGGCGACTTATAGCGTTGGGCAAGTTATTTACAATACTAATACTGGAGCAGGAGGTACTGTAACGCAGGGAGTTCAACAACCCTACGAAATTTCAGTCGTTTCTGGTATAGACGAATTAGGTATAAATATTAGCTATACCGCATATCCAAATCCAACAACTTCGAATATTGTTTTGGAAATTGATGCATCATCGGTAGAGACGCAAAATATTGCGTCTCAATCTAACGGAAAAATATTGAATGAGACGCAAAATATTGCGTCTCTACATTACACCCTTTCCGACATCAATGGTAAACAATTAACCCATCAAAATATTACAGACAATAAAACTATTATTCCAATGGAACAATTATCTGTTGGAACCTATTTTGTTACCATTGTAGTAGAGATGCAAAATATTGCGTCTCTACAATCGAAATCAACCCACCTAAAAACCTTTAAAATCATTAAACAATAAACCAACATGAAAACACATTTAACTAAAATCAAAAACATCCTAATTAGCACACTAGCATTTTTACTAATTAGCACATTTGCCTTTGGGCAAACACCTCAAAAAATGAGTTATCAAGCCGTTGTGCGAGATGCTGAGAACAAGCTTGTCATTAATCAATCGATAGGAATGAGGATAAGCATTGTGCAAGGATCAATAAATGGAACAGAGGTTTATAAAGAAATCTACAATCCAAATCCTTCAACAAATTCGAATGGATTAGTAACAATTGAAATAGGTGCTGGAATTCCAATTGTAGGAAGTTTTGCAACAATTGATTGGTCAACTGGAATTTATTTTATTAAAACAGAAACTGACCCAACAGGTGGCACAAACTACAGTATTACTGGAACAAGCCAATTGCTAAGCGTTCCATATGCATTATATGCAAAAACAGCTGGAAGTAGTATTGCTGGACCAAAAGGAGAAAAGGGCGATCAAGGAAAACAAGGTGAACAAGGTTTAAAAGGAGATACAGGATTGCAAGGTCCAACAGGCAAAGACGGTGCTGATGGAAAAACAGCTTATCAACTTTGGTTGGATGCTGGAAATACTGGCGACATGACCACTTTTATTGCAGGTAATAAAGGTGCAATTGGCGATAAAGGATTAGTTGGAGACAAAGGCTTAACAGGCGACCAAGGTCCTCAAGGTATACAAGGAGATAAAGGTCTTGTAGGTGACAAAGGAGCAACTGGCGATCAAGGATTAGTTGGCGATAAAGGCTTAATAGGCGACCAAGGTCCTCAAGGATTACAAGGAGATAAAGGACTTGTTGGCGATAAAGGAGCAACTGGCGATAAAGGTTTAGTTGGAGATAAAGGCTTAATAGGCGACCAAGGTCCTCAAGGTTTGCAAGGAGATAAAGGTCTTGTAGGCGATAAAGGAGCAACTGGCGATAAAGGTTCAGTTGGTGACAAAGGCTTAACAGGCGACCAAGGTTCTCAAGGCATACAAGGTGATAAAGGTCTTGTCGGTGATAAAGGTGCAACTGGCGATAATGGAGCTCCAGGTATTTCAATTGTTTGGAAAGGAACATTAACTACTGCTCCAGCAACTCCAGTAACTAATTGGGCATATTATAACAGTATCGACAAAATATCATATATCTATAATGGTACAACTTGGGCTAACCTTGCACAAGATGGAAAAAACGGTATAGATGGTAAAGATGGTCTTACAACCTCAGTAAATGGTGTTACTCAAGTTGGAGGAGCTATTACTTTAACTAAAGGCGATTTAGGATTGGGTGATGTAGATAATACTACCGATGCAAATAAACCAGTAAGTGTAGCAACTCAAACTGCTTTAGCAACAAAAGTTGATAAAGTAACCGGCAAAGGTTTATCAACTAACGATTATACCACAGCAGAGCAAACTAAACTAGCTACAATTACAGGTACAAATACAGGCGATGAAACAACTGCAAGCATTAAAACAAAACTTGGTGTAACAACCCTTTCGGGAAGCAATACTGGCGACCAAGATTTAAGTGGACTTATAACAACAACTACTTTAACAAGCTCATTAGCATCAAAAGTAGATAAAGTAACAGGCAAAGGCTTATCAACAAACGATTACACCACAGCAGAACAAACCAAACTATCTGCAATTACAGGTACTAATACAGGTGATGAAACAACTGCAAGCATTAAAACAAAACTAGGTGTAACAACCCTTTCGGGCAGTAATACAGGCGACCAAGATTTAAGTGGTTTAGCAACAACCGCAACAGTAACAAGTTCATTAGCATCAAAAGTTGATAAAGTAACAGGCAAAGGTTTATCAACAAACGATTATACCACAGCAGAGCAAGCTAAACTAACAGCAATTACAGGTACAAATACAGGTGATGAAACAACTGCAACCATTAAAACAAAACTAGGTGTAACAACCCTTTCGGGCAGTAATACAGGCGACCAAGATTTAAGTGGTTTAGCAACAACCGCAACAGTAACAAGTTCATTAGCATCAAAAGTTGATAAAGTAACCGGCAAAGGCTTATCAACAAACGATTACACCACAGCAGAGCAAACCAAACTATCTGCAATTACAGGTACTAATACAGGTGATGAAACAACTGCAAGCATTAAAACAAAACTTGGTGTAACAACCCTTTCAGGAAGTAATACTGGCGACCAAGATTTAAGTGGATTAGTAACAACAACTGCTTTAACAACAGCCTTAGCTGCAAAAGCACCAATAACTACAACCGTTACCCTTGATGGAATCCAAACAGTAACAAACAAAACTCTCGTTTCACCTATTTTAACAGGATCAACAAGTGTCGATAATTTATCTGTAACTGGTAATACTTTTTTTACTGGTACCACAACAGTTGCTACACCTATCAATGCAACTGATGCTGCAACCAAAGCTTATGTTGATGCTTTAAAGTCACAAATTCAAGAATTGCAAGTTCCCTTAGGTGTAACAGATATTGAAGGAACGCACTACAATGCTGTAAAAATTGGAAATCAATTATGGATGGCATCTAATTTAAAAACAGCAACATATAATGATGGTACAGCAATTCCAAATGTAAGCATTGCAACTGCATGGGCTGCATTAACAACAGGAGCTCAATGTGATTATAATAATATCCCAGCTAATACCACTACTTACGGTAAACTATACAACTGGTATGCCGTAAATACTGGTAAATTATGTCCCTCGGGTTGGCATGCACCTAGCGATACAGAACTAGAAACCTTATCAACAAGTTTAGGAGGTGATGCCATTTCGGGTGGAGCATTAAAAGAAGCAGGTACAACACATTGGTCTGCTCCAAATACAGGAGCTACCAACTCAAGTGGTTTTACTGGTCTTGCTGGAGGTAGCCGTTCATTTGATGGAACATTTAACGGTATTGGTAGTTCCGGTTATTGGTGGGAATTTACCGGATACGGCACTGGTTTTGCCAAATATTTTAATTTGTTTTTAAGTGATACTTATTTAAATTTGAATAGCAAATATTCAAAAGATGGTATGTCAGTTCGATGTCTTAGGAATTAATTGATTCCCGCTTTTTAATGAAGTTTTATTCTTCATAAATATAAAATCAATAAAAAAGAAGAGACGCCCCCAACGGACGTCTCTTCTTTTTTTATAATCAGCAAACTGTTTTATTCTTCACGTTGCATTCCAAAATACAACAACATCAAACGATTTAAACATTGCCCGTACCATCATTATCTGATGTTGGATCAAGTGGTTTTTTCCTGTTGTGACGACCTTTTATTTTTCTGGCATCAAACCACACATCTACAAAATGCTTATCATCAATCATACCTTCAATAGCATCATCAAGTTGGTCGAGAATGATGCGTGCCTCTGCCATTACTTGTTTAAACGATTTGGTTGCCGTTTTATGCTCGCTTGTTAGAACCGTAATTTCCGATGGAATTTGTTTTATTGTTGCAATATCTTCTTCCAAGTTGTTAAGCTCATTCTCGGTTACGCCATAAGCTTCGGTGTTTACTAAATACTCGCGACCACGTTTTAGCATCAAGTTACAGCATAATAATAAATCAGTTTCACTCTTGTTCAGCATGTTCGATTCACTTACATCAACATCTTTCAATAGAATTTGATTATTTGTTTGTTTAGCAAAGAGCGTAAGTTTCCGATTCATTGTATAACATCGTTTTACGAGCTTTTTTATTCTATCATTTTTGTCTGTTATGTACCCATTTGTACTCGATTGATTTTGAGTATCAATAACATCTTCAAATAATTTTTTGTTCGAAAACAGTGAATCGAACAACGATTTAATTACTGGATTTGAAATCCATACAATTTCGTTTGCATGCCCCAATGAAACACAATCATCTTGCATACCTTTAAATGTTTTTTCTGATGAAGTCATTTTAAAAAGATTTTAATGTTTAACTCTGTTTGATTTATCGATAAATTCGGAGTAAAAACGAACCTACACTTTGTTTTATTATTTACAAACACTAAAAAAATGTAATACAGAGGCTAAAATATTTCCTTTTATTGTGGGAAAATATCTTGAAATAGAATAAAAAGTATTTGTAACGTATTGAAATTAATTGATTTGTATGTGTATATTATTGATAAGCTAATTCTAAATAAAAAAGTTTTAAAAAATTCATGCAGAGATGCTTCCGAACTGCAAAAGTTTCTAGAAATTCATGCAAAGATGCTTCCGAACAGTAAAAGTTTGTAGAAATTCATGCAGAGATGCTTCCGAACTGTAAAAGTTTGCAGAAATTCATGCAAAGATGCTTCCGAACAGTAAAAGTTTGTAGAAAATCATGCAAAGATGCTTCCGAACTGTAAAAGTTTGTAGAAAATCATGCAAAGATGCTTCCGAACTGTAAAAGTTTGTAGAAATTTATGCGAAGGTACGTCCGAAATGCAAAAGTTTGAAGAAAAACGTTGCAAAGATTAGGGAAAACGCATGTAAGGAATTATTAATCAATGTCGTTTAGTTAAGCACAAAGTGCTTGAATTTGAATAGCCTCTGGTGAAACCAGAGGGAATAGACAACAAATATCTGAACCCTGAAAAGGGTTCAACCCTTTCATGGTTATTGTTCCTTGTCACAAATTCCATGGGTTACACTCATGGTTATTCAAATTCAGCCCCTTCAGGGCTTTGTATCTCAAATATTTCCTCTTAACTAAACGACATTGAATTAATCGTATTAATTAGGCTAAAGCCAAACGGCAATGAAAGGCATCATTTTGAAAATTTTATTGCCATCGGATTTATCCGACAGATAAAAAAATGGATGAAGAATGGGCTTTTATCCCAATTTGATTATAACTAATTCCTAAAATGCGTTTTTCATGTAACAATGATACTTTCGAACTATTATTAAACAGTGAAAATAGACCAAAAACAACTTACGAACAATGTAAACGTCCTTGAAAAGTATCGTAATTATATTTTAAAAATGAATTCTTTAAAAAAAAATGATACTAGGAGAAAAATGGGGGATTGATCAATACCATTTTTCAACATTTAAACCTTCCACAATTAAGTGCAATACGTACTGTTTCAAACATTTTGAAACAGTATTTTTGATAAAGATATTTAATACGTTTTTTTATGTTTTTTTTCATGCAAATACTGCAACTTTATAGTGTTTGTTGAGTATTAGGGCAATAATTAGCTTTTTGAAATGCAATTTTCAAAAATGGATTTAATCGAATAAATTTTAAAGATGGATAAGATGAAGAAAGATATGTTTATTAAAACAAAACTAATGTATCTAATAGGTACTATGTTGCTGGGATTAGTTTTGCTTATGGTTGTTTCGTATTCGGCATTAGAAAAACTACGAGTTAATGGATCAATGTATTCCCAAATTGTTCAAGGTAAAGATTTGGTTGCCGATATACTACCACCTCCCGAATATATTTTGGAAACATATCTTACCGTTTTAGAAATGACCGATGAAAGCAATAAACAAGCTTTACAATCAAAAATAGATCATTACAAATCGCTAAAATCCGATTATTTTCTTCGTCATACCTTTTGGATTAACGAAACGTTATTACAAAATCCCGAACTAAAAACAGCACTTATCAATCAGTCGTTTGAACCAGCAAAAAACTTTTACGACATTGCCGATAATGAATTAATACCCGTTTTATTGGCAGGCGATAGTGTTAAAGTTCGACAAATAGTTTCCGAAAAATTAAAACCATTATATCAATTGCATCGTGCAGGTATCGACAAGGTTGTTGAACTTGCCAATAAACAAAATGCCGATCTCGAACAAAATGCAAAAAGCATAATTATTAGTGCATCAATTATATTATTCGTGTTATTTTTCTTGATACTTATTGTTTCGCTTTTATTTGGTTTAAAAATATCAAAAAGCATTCATTCAACCATACAAAATGTAATAGCACAAACAAAAAAACTGGTCGATGCTGCTGTAAATGGAAAACTTTCGATTCGTGCAAATCCCGAAGAAACATCCGAAGAATTTCGCGATATCTTAGTGGGAATCAATCAAACACTCGATGCCGTTATTGGCCCATTAAATGTTGCTGCCGAATACATCGATCGAATTTCAAAGGGCGATATACCTGCAAAAATTACCGATACTTATAATGGCGATTTTAACGAAATAAAAACAAATATCAATCAGTGTATCGATGCCATTCAATTGCTAGTCAATGATGCAAATCTATTATCGAAAGCAGCAGTAAATGGTCAATTATCGGTTAGGGCAAACGAGGCAATACATTATGGCGATTTCCGAACAATTATTCAAGGTGTAAACAATACTTTAAATGCTGTAATAGGGCCATTAAATGTATCGGCCGAATATGTCGATCGTATTTCGAAAGGCGAAATTCCCGCAAAAATTACCGAAAACTATAATGGCGATTTTAATGAAATAAAAACGAATCTTAATCAATGTATCGATGGATTACAAGGATTAGTTGAGGCAAATAAAGTATTAAAACGTCTTGCAGTTAACGATTATTCTGTTTCAGTAAATGGTCAATATCAAGGATTATATGCCGAAATAGCTGAATCGACCAATGGAGTTTTAAATAGATTACAACATATACAACGTACATTTTCAAATATAGCCGAAGGAAATTTTGAAGATTTGGAAAACTATAAAAAAATAGGTCGTCGTTCCGAAAATGATCAAATAATTCCAACAATCATTCATACTATCGAAACTATTCAATCGATAAGTTCAAAGCTCGATTCATATATTTCGTATTGCGGAATGGGCGAATTTGCAAGTATCAATTTCGATGATTCAGAATTTAATGGCGCCTTTAAATCAATTATTCAAGGATTAAACCAATCGGCAAAAGTAATATTAGAACCCATGAACGAAACATCAAAGGTAATGGGGCAAATGGCAGTAGGAAATCTTACATCAAAAGTAACAGGATTTTATGGTGGAGCTTTTGGCGAGTTAAAAGAATCGGCCAATAATATGATTGAAGCAAACCTTGCATTAACCGAAAATGCAAAATTAGTTGCAAAAGGCGATTTAAATGTCAACTTAAAACCTCGCTCCGACAAAGATGAGCTAATGAAGGCTCTGATAGAAATGGTAAATGAAACAAAAGAAATAACAGCAAAAACGAAGCTAATAGCCGGTGGCGATATGACTGTTGAAATTCATCCACGTTCCGAAAACGATGAATTAGTATTGGCATTGGCCGAAATGGTAAAAGCAATTAGCGATATAGTAACCCAAGTACAACAATCGAGCGATAACATTGCCGATGCAAGTAGTCAAATGAGTTCCAATTCGCAACAAGTGTCAGAAGGAGCATCGGAACAAGCATCGGCAGCCGAAGAAGTTTCGTCGAGCATGGAACAAATGGCTTCGAACATTCAACAAAATACCGATAACTCACAACAAACCGAAAAAATAGCATCGAAAGCAGCTTCCGAAATAATGGAAGGCAGTAAAAATGTAAGCATGACGGTTATTGTAATGAAAAAAATAGCCGAAAAGGTTTCTATAATTGGTGATATAGCATTTCAGACCAATATACTTGCGTTAAATGCAGCCGTTGAAGCGGCTAGGGCAGGCGAGCATGGAAAAGGATTTGCAGTGGTAGCTGCCGAAGTTCGAAAACTAGCCGAGCGAAGTCATATAGCAGCTGGCGAAATTAATGATTTAACAAAATCGAGTGTTGAAGTAGCCGATAAAGCTGGAAGGCAACTGGAATCGCTTGTTCCCGATATTCAAAAAACGGCTAAGTTAGTTCAAGAAATAACGGCAGCAAGTATTGAGCAAAATAGTGGTGCAAATCAAATAAACAATGCCATAAATCAATTAAATAAAGTAACCCAACAAAACGCTGCAAGTGCCGAAGAAATGGCAACCAGTAGCGAAGAACTTTCGAGCCAAGCCGATAGTTTGAGGGATTTGATACAATTCTTTAAAGTTAAAAATTCGGGCATTGTACACCGTGCTAAAAGTGTTTCATCACATGCTATTGAACATAAACCAATGAAGAAAATAGCTAAAACACATAATGAAAATTCAACAATAGCAAAATCAAAAGGAACCTTAATTGATATGGATTCCGATTTTTCCGATAATGACTATGAACGCTTTTAAAAATTAAGTGAAAACAAAAAAATCCAACAAAAAATCTGTTGGATTTTTTTGTTTATAACTAAAATGAAATAAGCGAAAAAGACTATAACAAAATATGTAATTACGTAGTACAAGCCATAAATTCCTTTTTATAACGAAAGAAGAATTTAATACTTGAAACAATAAAATAATCCGTATTAACACTCAGTTTTTTAAAAAAAAGTTATATTTTTAAGAACGAAATAATCGTCCGTTTATGAATGATTATAAAGAAAGCTTTCGAACCCTAAAATTTATACAAGATGCTAGCCAAGAATAAAATAATAATCGTTGATGATGTCTTAATGACACGTTTAGGATTATCGCAAATGTTTCGCAAAATTGATACTGCCGAAATAATTGCAGAAGCAGAAAACGGGAAATTATTTCTCGATTTATTAGCAACTCACAGACCTGATGTTATTTTAATGGATATTAAAATGCCCGTAATGGATGGCTTAGAAGCAACCAAAAAGGCTTTAGATAAATATCCAGGACTAAAAATAATAGCATTAACGGCAGATAGCGATGAATCGGCTATTGAAGAAATGGTATTATCGGGGGCTAAAGGTTTTTTACTAAAATCGGTAGGAGTTGTTGAATTGCAAAAGGCAATCGACACTGTTTTAATGGGAGGAACCTATTACTCATCGGAATTAGTGTCTCTTTATAAATTGAGATAATAAATTAAGAATAAAAAGTACAGATATGCTTAAAATTGCAATTGTAGATGATGTTGAAATGACCAGAATAGGCCTTTCATTTCTATTAAATAAATTTAAAGATTTTGAATTAGTTGGAGAAGCATCGAATGGTCGTATGTTTTTAAATTTATTGGCAACTGTAAAGCCCGATTTAGTACTTATGGATGTAAATATGCCAATAATGAATGGTATAGATGCAACTCGTGAATCAATCAAAAAATATCCCGATTTAAAAATTATAGCCCTAACAAACGACGATGCCGAAGCATCGATTGAAGATATGATTGCTGCAGGTGCAAAAGGCTTTTTAATGAAAAAAGTCGATTCTAACGAACTTAATAAAGCCATTGAAATTGTAGTAAATGGTGGTACATATTTTTCTCCAGAACTTATATCTTTTTACAACCGTACAGGAATTTCTACAACTAGTAAATCGAGTATAAATTTAAATGCTCAAGAAGATAAAGTACTTCATTTATTATGTAAAGGTCTTTCATTAAAAGAAATTTCAGAAAAAATAGCATTACCTTTTTCAACTGTCGAAACTATTTGTACAACCTTATCTGTTAAAACTAATACACGAAATGCAGTTGGTTTAGTTTTATTTGCTATAAAAAATAAACTGGTAATTATTTAGAATAATATATGAATTCAATATAGGAAATATCGCCACAAAAATGGCGATATTTTTTTTCAATACGTGTTCACACATTTTGGCATAAATGTGAATGAGTTATAAATACTGTTTTTTAGATATTAAAAATCAAGGACCATGATTACTCGAACAACCTTAGATATTGAATTTTCCAAACACAAAGAAAAAGGACGTTTGTTAAGTAAAATGTCTTTACTATTTATGTCGATTTTTATTGTTGGGTTGACCTCTATTTATTTCGAAATTCATAAAACAAATATTGAATTGCAAAACGATTTTTCAAGAGAATCGAATATTGTTGCAAGTTCATTACAATCTCAACAAATAAGTTCGCTTTCAGGAAAGTTATCAGATACTGTTAATCCAAATTATAAAACATTAAAAAAACAATTAATGGAAATGCGAAAAGCAATTCCCGATTGTCGTTTTATATACTTAATGGGTATGCGTTCTGATAGTATTATCTTTTTTGTCGATTCAGAACCATCACAATCGCACGAATGTTCGCCACCAGGGCAAATTTATTCCGAAGCAAATCCAGCTATTTATAAAGTTTTTAAAGGAGGAAACGAAATTTCAATTGGTCCATTTACCGATAGATGGGGAACATGGCGAAGCAATTTTAAAGCAATTAAAAGTTCCGAAAATGGAAGAGTTGTTGCTGTTTTAGGTGTTGATGTTTCATCTATCAATTGGTTGTTACTCATTTTAGAATTGTGTGCAATTCCTATTCTTTTAATAATAGTAACTTGTGTATTTGTATTCCTTGCTTTTTCATTTGGACGAAAAGCAGTGTATAACAAGCAACGTGCTGAAAATATTGCCGAAAGCGAAGAAAAATTCAGAGTAATGTTTTTAAGTCATAAAGCTGTAATGTTATTAATTGATCCCGATTCGGGACAAATAATAAATGCAAATAATGCTGCCGAAATATTTTATGGCTATTCACTTGAAAAATTATGTTCGATGAATATTAAAGATATAAATTGTTCAGAGCAATATTTTATCAGAGAATCGATGCATAAAGCATTTAAACAAGAAAATAATGAGTTTATTTTTACACATAAATTAGCAAATGGAAATTATCGAATCGTTCAAGTATTATCATCGCCTTTCCAAACAAGCGACGGGAATTATTTGTTCTCAATAATTAATGATGTTACCGATAAATTTGAAGCTGAAAAACGAACTAGCATCAGCGAGCAACGATTCAAGGAATTCGCTTCAGCTGTCGATCATGTATTTGTTCTTCGTACAAAAGAAAAGGTATTGTTTGTTAATGAACAGTTTGAAACAATATTTGGCATTCCGTGCGAGTACTTATATAAAAATCCTCGGGCATTTTTACCTTATATGGTTAAGGAAGACAGACAAAAAATTTTTGATAATGTTCAACGAAACGATTTTAGTGTAAATGGACATACAAATGAAGAATATAGAATTATAAAACCGAATGGGGAATTGCGTTGGATGTGGTCGAAAACATTTCCAATTGTTAATGATGATGGAACGGTAGATAAAATAGCAATAGTTGTTTCAGATATTACCGAAAAAAAGAAAATGGAAGAAGAAAAATTGCTTGCAAATCAAAACTTCGAATCCATTTTTAAAACAAGTCCCGATCCAATAGTTATAATGCGAGCAAGCGATGGAATAATTACCGATGTTAATGAACAATTTCTAAAAATATCGGGATATTTTCGAGATGAATTAGTTGGTAAAACAAGTGCCGATTTAACAGCTTATAAAAATATTCAAGATCGAAATGATGCAATAACTGAGCTAAAGGAGAATGGATTCTTTATAAATAAAAAAGTCGTTTTTAATACAAAATATAACAAAAGTATCGACTGTATTTTATCATCAAAAACGATTGTACTTCAAAATACGTTACATTATATTACTACCATTCGCGATATTACCCAGCTTAGCGAAATCGAAAATGAATTAATAAAATCGAAGGAAATTGCAATTGCAGCAAGTGTAGCAAAATCTGACTTTTTAGCTACGATGAGCCATGAAATTAGAACTCCATTAAATGGTGTAATAGGTTTTTCTGAAATTGTAATGAAAACAACCCTTACCGAAAAGCAATATGAATATGTAAAGAATATAAATATTTCGGCAAACTCTTTGCTCGATTTGGTAAACGATATTTTAGACTTTTCGAAAATCGAGGCAGGTAAATTAGAACTTCATACCGAGCGAATTGATTTGCACGAATTATTAGAAAGTGTAATCGACATAATGCGTTTTCGTGTAATCGAAAAAGGAGTTGAGTCTTTATTAAACATTCCTTCAAATGTTCCTCAATTTGTTGTTGCCGATTCTATAAGATTGCGTCAGGTTCTCATTAATTTACTGGGAAATGCTTGGAAGTTTACCGAACAAGGTGAAATTGAACTTAAAGTTGTTGCTCAAGAAATAATTGGAAACAAAAGTGAAATGTCTTTTACCTTTTCGGTTTGCGATACAGGAATAGGCATTCCTTCTTCAAAATTAAAAGAGATTTTTCAATCGTTTTCACAAGCAGATAGTTCAACAACTCGTAAATATGGCGGAAGTGGATTAGGTTTGGCTATTTCAAGTAGTTTAGTTGCAAAAATGGGTTCACAAATTGAGGTTGATAGTCAAGAAGGTAAAGGCAGTTGTTTCTATTTTACGATTACGTTACCTATTGAATCATATATTCAAACTAATATTACTGAGAATACAGATATTCATAAGGTTTTAATCGTTGATGATAATGCAACAAACCGATTGATTATTGATGAAATGTTGCAAGTACAAAATATTACAACAGAACAAGCTCCTAATGGTTTAATTGCATTAGAAAAAATTGGAAATTCAGACAATTACGATCTTGTTATTGTTGATTTTCAAATGCCCTATGTTGATGGTTTACAGGTTGTGCAAAATATTAGAGATAACGAAAATACCAAGCATTTAAACGTTATTTTATTACATAATTCTATCGAGGATGAATTATTCATTGAAGAATGTAAACGCCTAAAAGTAAAACGGATATTACAAAAACCAATTAAACGAAATCAATTATATAATACACTTTTAAAAATCAATTCGACAGAAAATTTTGAAACAGAAAAAGAATTAAACCACGAATCAACAATTGAAAATGTTAGTTATAATAATATTAAAATTTTAATTGTTGATGATAATCAAATGAACTTAAACCTTGCTTCGTCATTAGTAAATATCAATATGCCAAATGCCGAAGTTATTGTAACCCGATTAGGAACCGAAGCTTGCGACTTATATTGTAAACATAAACCAGATATAGTTCTTCTGGATATTCAAATGCCAATAATGAATGGTTATGAAGTAGCAAAAGCAATTAGAGAAACCGTTCAGGATGATCAAAAACGAGTACCAATAATTGCACTTACAGCAGGAACCGTTGTTGGTGAAAAGGAACGATGTTTAGAAGCTGGAATGGACGATTATTTATCGAAACCATTAAAATCGAAACAATTATTCCTCATGATAGATAAATATTTAAATGGAAATAATGAAATCGAAATAAGTGAAACTAACGTTGAAACATTAAATCTTATTCATTTCGATATAGAAGATATCCTCAAAATATATGATAATAATGAGGATTTTGTAAAAAAACTTGTGATAATGGCCTTGCAATCTATTCCGCAATATATAGAAGACTTAAGACTTGCAGTTGAAAGTAATAATTCTGATGGAATTAAATTTAATGCTCATACAATTAAAGGCATGGCTAAAGGAATTGGATTTAATATTCTTTCTGATTATGCATTACAAATAGAACAAAATAATGATATTGATATAAAAAAATGCACCGACTTTTTTATTCTATTAAGTGATGAATATCAGTATTTAAAGAACCAATTACAAAGGAACTAATTTCAGAATAAAAAATAGTTAAAGTTTTAATAATGATATATTGAAACTTTTTTGTAAAAAACGATTATAAGTTGTGAATTCAGAAACAAAGGATATGGTGAAAAATCTATTAATTACTATTCTATCTCTACTTTTGGTAAATAGTTTGACGGCACAGCATGCCGATATGCGTTTCAAACGGATATCCATTAGTGAAGGATTATCGCAAGTTTTGATAAATAGTATTATTCAAGATAAAGAAGGCTTTATTTGGATTGCAACACACGATGGTTTAAATAAGTATGATGGATATACTTTTAAAGTATTTAAACCTGATTCAAAAAATCAAAATTCGATAAGTAATAACCAAATCAAAGTTGTTTATGAAGATAAGCAAGGTTATATTTGGGTAGGAACTGGAAGTGGTGGACTTTGTCGGTTTGATAAAAAAACTGAAAAATTCACAAACTATATTAATAACGAAAAAGATCCCAATTCAATATCTGCCGATGCGGTGTATTCCATTTTTGAAGATAGTAAAGGTAGATTGTGGGTTGGTACATTTGGTGGTGGATTAAATCTTTTAAATAGAACAACAGGTAAATTTAAAAAATATCAGCCCAATAATCTTCAGCATTCATCTTTAGGTGGAAATGCAGTTAGAGTTATACTCGAAGATCATAAACATCGATTATGGATTGGACTCGATGGTGGAGGATTAGATTTATATAATGAAAAAACAGATGATTTTACTCATTTTAAGCATAATCCAAATAATCCCAATTCCTTGTCAAATGATGTTGTGTTAGCTATTCTAGAAGACAAGGAAAATTATTTGTGGATTGGAACATATGACGGTGGTTTGAATAAATTTAATCCAGAAACAAGAACATTCGAACAATTTCATTTTGATAGTAAAAAATCAAATTGTATTTCTAGTGAAACCATTTGGTCAATTTTTGAATACGACGCAAACACGTTATGGTTTGGAACACGTGGAGGTGGATTATGTGTTTATAATAAAAAAGAAAAATCTTTTTGTTCATATACTAATAGTCAATTCGATAAATACACCATCAGCGAAGATAAAGTATTAACAATGATGAGAGACCAGTCGGGTTTAATTTGGCTTGGAACTGAAGGAGCAGGACTTAATATCTTTGATCCTCAAAGTAGCTCTTTTAATTTATATAAGTATAATTCTTTAAATACAAATTCAATATCAAATGATATTGTAATGAGTATTCGTCAGCAAGGTGATATCAATTGGATTGCTACAAGAGCTGGAGGATTAAATGCAATTAATCGTAAAGACGGGAAGATAACCAGATATCAAAGTCCACAATCATCTAAATTCGATATGAATCAATTAAACTCATTAGAAATTGCATCTGATGGTAAATTATGGTTAGGATCTGATATTAATGGAATTTTTTTATATGATCCTAAAACAAATCAAGCTCAAAACTATAAATATGATCCCAATCTTAAAAGGAATCAAATAAGCAATAATGCAATAACATCTATTGTCCCTTTAAATGACAGTATTATTTGGATTTCGACATGGGGTGGAGGACTTAATAAATTTAATTTCAAAGAAAAAGTATTTACAAATATACCAATAGCATTCTCAAATAGCCGAAACGTTGGTTGGTGTATGTATAAAGATAAATTTGGAATGTTATGGGTTGGAACCAATGGAAATGGTTTATTACAAATTAATCCTCTGAATGGTGATAAGGTATTTTATGCAAACGAAAGAAATAATCCAAAATCATTAAGTAATAATGTTGTTTATTATATAATGGAAAGTTCCGATGGTTTATTGTGGTTAGGAACTGGGGGAGGTGGAATCAATAAGTTTGACAGAGAAAAACAAGTTTTTACATCATATACAATGAAAGATGGATTACCAAATGATATGGTAATGGGTATTTTGGAAGATGGAAGTAAAAATCTATGGATTAGTACATCAAATGGACTTTGTAAATTCGATCCTCGTAAAATAGAGTTTACAAATTATTACGAAGGTAACGGAACACAAGGCGATGCATATAATGAACGATCGTGTTTTAAAAATAATGAAGGTAAAATGTTTTTTGGTGGATTAAAAGGATTAACCGCTTTTTATCCCGATAGCTTAACTATTGCTTCAAATGTACCAGCTGTAGTTATTACCGATTTTAAAATATTAGGAAAGTCTGTTAAAGTTAGTGAAAGTCTCGATAATTATGTTGTATTATCAAAACCCATATATTTAACCGATTCGATTGTTCTGTCATATAAACATAGTGTTATTTCATTTGAATTTGCTGCTTTACATTATGTTTCTTCAATGCGAAATAAATACCAATATAAACTTGAAGGATTCGATGAACATTGGATAAATGCTGATGCCTCGCAACGTATTGCAACCTATACAAATTTACCTGGTGGGAATTATATTTTCAAAGTTCGCGCATCAAATAGTGAGGGTGAATGGAATAACAAAGGAGCTACTCTTTATATTCATATTATTCCTCCATTTTATAAAACAATTTGGTTTTATATTGTCATTCTAACATTCTTAGCTTTTATAGTATATACTTATATAAGAAGACGCGAAAAACGATTGTTGAAAAAGCGAGAACATGTTGAATTGGCTGAACGAACTGCTTTATTGCAAGTGGAAGCTGAAAAATTAAAAGAAAGTGAAGACAAGTTTCGAAAAATGTTCTTAAATCATAATGCAGTGATGTTACTCCTTGATCCTGTTTTTGGTCGAGTTGTAGATGCTAATAGTTCCGCTTGTAAATTTTATAAATATTCGCATGAGCAACTTTGCTCAATGATGATTCAAGATATCTATGTGTTTGAAAATGGTCTTGAATTACAATTGATGAAACAAACTATCGTTGAGAATCAAAATAAAACAATTTATACTCATCGACTTGGTGATGGAACTAAAAGAATTGTAGAAGTCGATTCTGCTCCGCTTGACACAAAAAATGAACATTATTTCTTTTCTATAATCTATGATATAACAGAGCGAAAACAAGCTGAAGATGCTTTAATTGAAAGCTACGAATTTAACGAATCGTTATTGCAAACAATACCATTTGGAATGCAAATAGTTGATGAAGAAGGTAATGTTTTATTTATGAGTGTCAAGCTTAAAGATGTCTTTGGCGTAGAAGCATTAGGGGAAAAATGTTGGAATCTTTACTGCGATAAAAAAACACAATGTGATTATTGTCCTTTAAAAAACAAAATAAAATTTGGAATAACTACAATTACAGAAGCTCACAATATGATGAATGGAAGAATATTCCAAATTTATCATACAGGGATGATGTATGATCGAAAAAAGGCTATACTTGAAATTTTTCATGATATTACCGATCGTAAATTAGCAGAAAAAGAAGCAGAAGAGGTTTCAACTCGATTAACTTTAGCAACATTAGCTGGAGGTGTAGGAGTCTGGGATTATGATTTGGTAAATAATAATCTTCTCTGGGATGATCAAATGTTTGTATTATATGGTATAGAAAAAGAAACATTTAATCGCGAATTTATTGCGTGGAAAGCATGTATACATCCTGATGAAATAGAGCGTTTTGACAAAGAGTTTGAACTTGCTATTTTGAGTGAAAAGGAATTTAATATAGAATTTAGAATTTGTTTGCCTAATGGTGGAATAAGAATAATTAGAGCTATAGCTATTGTTCAGTACGATGAATTGGCTTATCCAATACGAATGATTGGAACTTGTTGGGATATTACAGAACAAAAAACGTTAGAAATAGAGCTAATAAAATCGAAAGAAAGTGCTGAGGCTGCAAGTGTTGCAAAATCAGATTTCTTAGCAACAATGAGTCATGAAATTAGAACACCACTTAATGGTGTAATTGGATTTTCTGATATTTTAATGAAAACAAAATTGTCGGAAAAACAATTCGAATACATGAAAAATGTGCATGTTTCTGCGAATTCGCTACTTGATTTAGTAAACGATATTTTAGACTTTTCAAAAATTGAAGCTGGTAAATTAGAACTTAATCCCGAGAAGGTTGATATTATTGAATTAGCTGGGAATATTGTTGAAATAATGAAATTTAAAGTATCGGAAAAAGGTATTGAATTGCTACTTAATATTTCGCCAACGATTCCTCGTTTCATTTTTGCAGATCCTATTCGATTACGTCAAGTACTAATTAACTTATTAGGTAATGCATCTAAATTTACCGATAAAGGTGAAATTGAATTAAGAATAGAAGCAAGTCCAATTGAAGGTAATGATAAAGAATTAAACGTTACATTTTCTGTTCGAGATACAGGTATTGGAATTCCTAAAAATAAGCAACAATCTATTTTTGAGTCGTTTTCACAAGCCGATAGTTCAACCACTCGAAAATATGGTGGAACTGGTTTAGGCTTGGCTATTTCTAGTAATTTAGTGCAAAAAATGGGCTCACATATTAAAGTTGAAAGTGAAGAGTGGATTGGAAGTACTTTCTTCTTTACGGTTCAATTACCTTTTGAGCATGGTGAAACCGTTGAACCTTATGATATTGATTGGGTTAAGAAGGTACTTGTAATAGATGATAATGCAACAAATCGTCATATTATTGAGGCAATGTTACGACCTCATAATATAATTACCGATGAGGCCGCTAATGGTTTATTGGCCTTAGAAATGATAGAGAAAAATAATGATTACGATGTAATTATTGTTGATTATCATATGCCATATATTGATGGTTTAGAGGTAATGACAAATATTAGGAAGAATGAAGCAATTAAAAATCAGAATTTAGTCTTTTTACATAGTTCAAGTGATGATGATACTGTTTTTGCAGAATGTAAAAAATTAGAAGTAAAACATATTTTACAAAAGCCACTAAGAATGGTTCAGTTGTTTCGAACAATAACTAAAATTCATTCAAATAGCGATTCTGATATTGAAATAGTACAAAAGGAAACTGTTGATATTAATACAACTAAATCAGATAGAAAATTTACTATTCTTATAGTCGATGACAATCAAATGAATTTAAATTTAGCATCGTCTTTAGTGACCATTAATATGCCAAATGCTGAAATTATAGAGACAAAACAAGGTACCGAGGCTACCAATCTATATTTAAAACATAAACCTGACATGGTTTTAATGGATATTCAAATGCCAATAATGAACGGTTATGAAGCTTCAACAGCAATTCGTGAAGTTGAAAAAGGTTTAGGCCGAAGAATTCCCATAATTGCATTAACTGCAGGAACCGTTAGTGGTGAAAAGGAACGATGTCTTGCTGCAGGAATGGACGATTATTTGGCAAAACCATTGAATTCGAAATTACTGTTTCAGGCTTTCGATAAATATTTAAATGGGAATACCGAAGTAACTTTTACTCAACCAAAGCAAACTGTTGATTCAATGGTTCATTTCGATCGGAAAGAACTTTTGGAGAAATACGATAATGAGGAAGATTTTGTAAATACGTTTCTATCAACAGCTTTTG
>Ga0302296_1000487_pt1 | contig 33051 bp, 26 predicted proteins | sample III_Fen_N3_1_FD_194546 | JGI IMG/M metagenome (GOLD analysis project Ga0302296, IMG submission 194546) | Peat permafrost microbial communities from Stordalen Mire near Abisko, Sweden - III_Fen_N3_1 | ecosystem: Environmental > Terrestrial > Soil > Wetlands > Permafrost | place: Sweden: Abisko... | reverse complement strand
GAGCCGTAATTTTGGACAGATGGAAATTCTTATGAATTTCGGCGAAGGAAGTTCTCCGGCCATTTATAAAGACAAAATCTTTTTGCAATGGGATGATCAGAAAAAATCAGTCATGTACGCCATTGACAAGAAAACCGGTAAAGACGTTTGGTCGGTTCCAAGGGAAGAAATTACCTCGTGGGCAACTCCTTTGGTTGTTGAGGTGAATGGGAAAGGCCAGGTGATTACCAGCGCTACCAATAAAGTGAGAAGTTACGATGCTGAAACCGGAGCCCTCGTCTGGGAATGTACCGGTATGACCCGAAATGTGATTCCAAATCCGATGTATGCCGATGGAATTTGCTACCTGATCAGTGGTTTCCAGGGAACTGCGCTGAAAGCAGTTGATTTGGCTAAGGCTTCGGGTAACATCAACGGAACTAAGGCTATTCTTTGGGAATACAACCAGGATACACCATATACGCCAAGTGCTATGTTGATGGATGGCAAACTGTATTTTCTGAGGAACAACAATGGCGTGATAACTTGCCTGGATGCTAAAACCGGCGCTGTTTTATACAGCAAGCAAAAACTTGATGGTATCAGTACACTTTACTCGTCGCCAACCGGAAATAACGACAAAATATACATTGCTGCTGTGAACGTAGTGAATGTAATTAAAGCTGGAGCCGAATTCTCGATTCTGGCCAAGAATACACTCGACGATACTTTTGAGGCATCGCCAGTAGTGGTTGGCAAAGACCTGTTTCTGCGCGGTGCTAAATATCTTTACTGCATTTCTGAAAAATAAGATTGGCCGATTGTAAACTGAAAAACGGTTGAAGGCTTTAGTCTACAACCGTTTTTTTTTGTATTTCAATTCAATTTCATTAGAGGAAAATTCGAAAATCAACTGGCAATTGATGTTCGAATTTTTAACTTTGTTTTGTTGTAGCAATGCAACTCATTTTGACAATGATTAAAGCTGCCGGCATGGAGACGCACCAAAGCCGGCGGCTTTTTCTATCAATTTTGTTGGTTGCGATTTTTAAGTCCGGGTGCGACTTGAAGTCGCGCTCGGACTTAAAATTGTGCAATATGCAATTCGATTCGGGACATATTTATCACATCTTCAATCAAGGCAATAACCGCCAAAAGATTTTTTTTGATCGTGAAAACTACCTCTTTTTCCTCCGAAAGGTTCGAACGCATGTTATTCCCTTTGCCGATATTTTAGCATGGTGCTTAATGCCCAACCATTTTCATTTGATGATTTACGTAAATCATACTGAAGTTAATGATCAAGAAATTCCGGTAGCAATTCCGAGTGCGACTTTAAGTCGCGCCCGGAATAGTTCGCCTAAACAAATGAGTTTCAACAAATCCATTGGAATTATGCTTGCATCATATACCCGTGCAGTTAATAAACAAATGAATTGGAGTGGATCACTTTTTCGGTCAGAAACAAAAGCATTCTGTTTGACAGAATTAAAAGGCATTTCACCTGCATGGATTATAAGTTTTGGAATTACTCAAATTACCGTTCATGACTCCGATTTGGACTATCCGAACATCTGTTTTAATTATATCCTGAACAATCCTGTTAAAGATAAATTAGTGACTTCTCAAGTGGTTTGGGAGTTTTCTTCTTTTGCCGATTTCCTCGGGATAAGAAATGGAGGTTTGATCAATAGAAGTAGGATTGAGGAATTTGGACTGAGAATGCTTTAACAACAAGTCAGATAGCGACTTTGAGTCGCACCCGGACTTACATTTGACAATGATTAAAGCAGCCGGCAGAAGACGCACCTGACCGGCTACTTTTTTAACTACCTAACTTCGAAAATTGAACACTATTCTATCTACTGAAATTTAATTGACTATTAAAGTTCATGTAAATGATATTTTTAAAATGCTTCTGGCGTGGAGACGCATCACATCCGGCAGCTTTTTTTATTTCAAATTAAAGTTAATAGGTATGACGTATGAAACGCTAACCGGAAAACCATTCTGAATGGCTGGCTTCCATTCCGGCATTTTGGAGATGAGATTTAAGGCTTCAGCATCCAATACAGGGCTCAGTCCTCTTGTAACTTTTGGGAATACTGATTTTCCTTTTGAATTTATTACAAAACTGACATAAACCTTCCCTTCCAATCCAATTGTTTTTGCTGCATCCGGGTACATCGTATTTTTAAACATCCAATCTCTCAGCCCGTCATTCCCTCCCGGAAATTCTGCCATTTGCTCAACTTGAATATAAACCGGATCAAATGTCAGGTATCTTATAGCCAGTTTTATGTCTTTGAGCGCTTCTTTTACCTTGCTGACTTGTTCATCTTTAAGCCCAGCTGCTGTTCTAACATCAACAAACACACCATTTTCTTTGGCAAAAAGTTCCACTTTTTGCTTCATTTCATCTAGTGTAACGACATTTTTATCAGGTAAAACAAAGATTCCTTCAGCTCGTACTTCAATATAAAGAGAAGGTCTATTTGCTTGTGTTTCAGGAGCCAGTACCGGGTATTGATTAAAACTGGCAATTGCCGGAATCAGTTTGATGATTTCAGCCCTTTGTGCCTGAGTCAGTTTTTGATAACTGGTTTTATATATTTCGTTAGCATATTTTTGACGTGTTTCTGTAACTATATTACCAACAAAATTTAACAGCTTTTGATATTTTTCTTTTGGCGTTGATACATCAGTCGTAATGTTAATGATTATGTTTCTCTGAGACATTATTTCCTGACCATTAATTTCAATTTTTGTAAAATATGATTTCAAATCATCACTTGTTGCATTATAATCCAGACATTTCTGAATTTGTTTTGATGCTTCGTCCCAATCATCAGTTTTGCCATTAATGACTAATTGTGATTTCGAATTGAGTTGAATCATAACTGACCTATAAGCTCTGAACTTGGTGTCATTGTCACGGATGATCTTTCCAAAATCAGCCTCTGTCCATTGTTTTTCGGATTCCTGAATAATGGTTGAAACTGTTGACGATGTTTTCGGATTATGGAGTACATTTTCGCCTGGTTTGCCGAAAGCCATCAGTAACAGGGCAAGCAGGGGAAGGAAGGTCGCCACCTTCCAGAGCCTTGCTTTACTGGTTTTTTGTTTGTTCATCATGGTGATTCGTTTTTTAATTTGACAATGATTAAAACTGTTAGCCAGTGCGAAACGCTGTGGTCCCACACTTTTTTGAATAATTAGGATTTGATATTGAGTTGCATCGATGCCTTTTCGGAGGGTGTATTTGTCGGCCTGAAACTCGTGAATCTCTTTCATGTCGCGGATCAGCCAATACACAACTGGATTAAACCAGTGGAAAAGTTTTACGGTTTCGAGTACTGCCAGATCGAAGAAGTGGTTGAGCCGGATGTGGGCTTCTTCGTGGGCCAGTATGGTTTCCTGATGGGCGTCGTAATCGGCCTGCGAGATAATCACAAAACGGCCAAACGAGAATGGTGGAACTTCGTGATCAATAATTAGCAAGCGGAACCCGTCCATTTGCATGAACCGCGCTTTGCGGAAAAGAATCAAAATAGATATGATGCCGTAAATCAGAATGAGGAAAGAGATAAGAATTCCGGCCAGATAAGTTTCTTGAACCAGTTTCAACCATGTGAATTCTTCCTTTAATACTGGCTTTGTTTGTTCAGTTGGCGGGGTAGCCGCTGGAACGGTTTCTTCAGAAGTAGGTTGAGCGACTTGCGAGATTACTGTTTTCGGAAATGCGGACATCCACTCGTTCCGGGCAGTAGGTTTAATGGATTGAGGCAATTGTATGGCCGGAATGATTGCAGAAAAAATCACAGCCGATAACAACAATATCCGGTTGAGTCTGAAAAAAGTTTCCTTTCGCAGCAAGATTCTGAAGCCCAGATAGAATAAGCTGATACAGAAAGTTGATTTTAAAATGTATAGGAGAAAGCTATTCATTTTCGTTTTTTTTACGCGATTCAACCTGACGGATTAACTCCTGAATCTCTTCGGTCGAGATTTTCTGTTCTTCAACAAACATGGAAACCACCGAAGCATAAGAGGTATTGAAATACTTGCTCACCAGATTTTTGATGGAGTTTTTGCTGAACTCTTCACGCGAGATAACGGCAAAGTAGCGGTACGTATTTCCAAACTGCTCGTGATCAACAAAACCTTTTTCTTCGAGCCCGCGCACAATAGTCGAAATGGTATTGTAGTGTGGTTTAGGCTCAACCAGCTCGTCAATGATTTCTTTTACAAACAATGAGCCCTTTTCCCAAAAGAGTTCCATAATTTCTTCTTCGCGATTGGTAAGGTGTTTCATCTTTTTGAATTTGGTATATGGTTAATATTTTTAGGTGTATTTCTGATTGAAATTTGCTTGGTATAAATATAACTATAAAATTTAGTTTACAAACTATTTTTTGTAGTTTGTTTATGAAAAGTGAATTTTTTTTTGAGAGTGGCGATTTCATTAGTTTGCATATCGCTGCAATTTTGGCACCTTTGCAGTGCAGACCGCTCTATCGCTGTCCCGAGTAATCGGGAGAGAGGAAAGTCCGGGCAACGCAGGGCACCATGCTTCTTAACAGGAAGGCGGGCGAAAGCTTGCAGTAAGGTAACAGAAAATGACCACCCGGTTTCGACGTGTCGCGACCGGGAACGGGTGAAAAGGCGAGGTAAAAGCTCACCGGTGGTTGTGGTAACACAATCAGCCGTACCTCTGATGGGTTGTAAGACCAAATATATCACGATTTTCAGGTACGCCTGAATACAGAACGGCCCGTTCTGGCTCTTCGGAGATCGTGAGGGGTAGGTTGCTGGATCGGGTTAGTGATAACCCGGGTAGATAAATGATAGAGACTCATCGCAAGATGGGCACAGAACCCGGCTTACAGGTCTGCGTATTTTTATAAACGAGGCGATTGGCAACAGTCGCCTCGTTTGTTTTTGAGCGAAAAAAATCCGGATCGTAGTCTGATCAGGGATCACTTCATATTTTTATGCAAAGGAAAAGATCACCAATTTTATTCAAACTTTTTTGTCCTCAAGCCGGACAGACTCTTCCTTTTCCAAACGATGAAAAGGAAGCAAAAATCTTGTCAAAACGAACCCTCGGCCGGGCGTTTTGACGGCCCTCGCACTCGCTTCTAACAATGTAAAACGCAAATTCAGCAGTCAATCCATCGCGACGCAACGCCTTGAACCGCCTAAGGACAAGGTAAAAGTAAAGACTCTTTTTATAAAGCTTAAATCAGAAATTAAGAATTTAAAGCCCCACAACCAAGTCATCGGATCCAAAAAAAACCGGATCGAAGTTCGAACCGGATAAATTGAAATATATTTTTTTAAAGGATTAAGTCTGAATCGTTGTTTATGCTTCAGGTTCGGGTACTTCTTCTTCAACTTCTTCTTCAGCAGGATGCATGAACTTGTCAATTAGTTCGGTAATGTAAGTGCGGATAGTTTCGGCGTTTTTAGATACCAGATTGGTAATTCCGAATTGCATAATCAAACCAATTATTTTCATAAAGGGATTGCTCTTCGAACTGATCATCAGTTTTTTAGTTACATATCCGGTAAGGACTGAAACAATGGAATCGAAAAGCGAGGTTTTAATTTCTATGGATTCGGTGAGGTCTTTAATTGATGCCTTGACGATGTTGACAAGTTTCAGGCTTTCGTAGGTAGCTTTAAACTGTTCCTTCAGGATTTTTCCTTCTTCGGCTTGTTGTATTTCAAGCAAGCGAATAGATCCTTTGAGCGACTCAACTGCGGTTTGTTTTGCCATAATGTTTATTCGAGTACTTGTTCGATAATTGAATTATTGACTGGATTTTTGATCAGCTGTTTTCTGAAAATGCTGAAAATTAAAGCCAGCAGCGCATAAAAACCAGCTACAATAAAAAAGCCATAATACGATTTGCCTAATAATTCGCCTAACCACAACGCTACTCCGATATTAAGAATCAGGAAAAACAACACGGCAAAAATTAACACGATTAACCACGATACAAGGTTAGAAGCCACATCGGCCGATTTATCGAGCGTCTTCAGTTTCAGTAGTTCCAGCGTCGTTTTGCCGTATTGTTCTCCTTTTTCAATGAGAGACTCAATTAAGCCTGTTTGTTCGTCCATTTTCTTAATTTTCGTAAGGATTAGGAATTTATCCAAATCAATTGGTCGATGCTTTTGATTCTTCGACTTTCGATTTGGCTCCTGCTGTCATTTCATCAACTTTAGCCTTTACACCATCCATTTTTTTACCTAAATCGTCGATCAGGCCGCCTACTTTTTCTTTGATTCCATCAACGTAGTCTTCACCTTTTTCAACAATTTTTTTCCGTGTTTCTGATCCTTTGTCAGGAGCAAACAGAATTCCGATCAGAGCACCGGCGGCAACGCCTGCCAGAACGCCCAATAAAACTTTTCCTGAACTCATAATGTTAATTTTTAATTGTTTATGACTATTACTGTTTTCTGGAACTTTATTTCCCAGTTTTTATTTCTCCTATGCAATTTAGCAAAAAAAATGGCATAAAAAACTAACAATTTTCAGAATAGATTTGTTGTGCGGGTAAAGAAAAATTAATCGACAACATTCAATAGAATCAAGCCTTTTTATCGCGCTTAAGAAGTTTTTTGATGAGTCGTTCCTGATCTAGCTTTTGTTGGTTGAAATTGACCTCTTCGCCCAGTAAAAAACCATATGGCTTTAGCGATTCAACATTGTCGCAAACTACTTTGGCCATACCAGTAAGTGGCATACAAAGTACCATTCCCGGAATTCCCCAAATTAAAGCGCTTGCTATCAGTACAATTGTGGCTGTTAGAGGATTTATACTGACACTACTTCCGACCACATAGGGTGTTATGAAGTTGTTGTCGAGAAACTGAACGAAGAAGCAGATCGCTCCAACTCCCAGGGCGTACCCCATCGTATCTTTCGTTAACAGAGCCATCAGAATTGGCAAAGTGCTGCCAATAAGCACTCCGATGTATGGAATGATATTGAGCATGGAGGCAAGCACCCCAAAAAGTATAGCGTGTGGCAATCCTAAAATCAGAAACCCTGTTGAATTTAGTACAGAAAGAATCACGACATCCAGAAAAATACCCATCAGGTATTTTTGAGAAACACGCGAAACCTTTTTCACAACCATTAAGGCCTGTTCGTTTTTGTCTTCCTTGGTGATTAGTAAAACAAACTCTCTGAATTTATCCTGATAGAGGGTTAGGAAGAATATATATATTGGAATTAGGGCAAAGCTGGCCAAAAATGAAGTCGTGGCCGAAAAAAGCCCCATGATAATGACTCCCCCGGTGCTGGCATTTTCCTTAATTTTGGAGCTTATCCAGATTTGCTGCTCCTTATTGCTGACATGAAACGTCTCCCTGATGAATTTCTGTATACTTTCCATTTTAGCAGTGAGCGCCTGTTGGAGTACCGGCCAGTCGTTGACGAAACTGATGATTTGCGAATAAAAAAAGTAAAGCAGTGCGACAAAAACCCCCAAAGCAAAAATAATGCTGATCAGAATGGCTATCACTTTTGGGAAATGCCATAGCTCCAATCTCTGCGATACCGGCATCAGTAAAAAAGTAAAAAAAACAGCCAGGGTAAAGGGAATCAGGATGTTTTGAGCCAATATCAGGAAGGCAATAACCAAACCGGCTAGTAAAAGTTTTATGGTTGCTTTGATATAAAAAGGTTGTTCAGGAGCGGTCATATGTTAAGGTTTTAATGATTCAAAAATAGGAGATATAAATTTAAGCGTTTTATTGGGTATGCCATCTTTTTGATATGAAATTCTTTTTATGATCAAAAAAGTTACTATTGATTATTTAGAACCTATAAATTGCAATCATTTGAGTAATATTTGCCTAATTTCTCAGGCTTTAAAATATATAATACCATTCTATTTCTCGGAATTATATATTCGGATATTTATCTTTACACCTCAGGATATGTTTATCGTTGAAATAAGCATGAACAATCAATTCGGAAAACAATGGCAGGAAAAACTGTTAAAATTATACTTGCATTTCTTCTTTTTAATTTAAGCCTATTTGCTCAGGAAAATAGTGATAAAGCTAAAACTGTTCAATCACTTTTCCAGATGCTCGAAACCTACCACTATAACCCACCCAAACGTACCAGCACTCTTTCAAACCATATTTTTGAAAATTTGATGAAAACGATTGATCCTTATGGTTTATTTCTCACTGGTGAAACCATATCCGGGTTTAAATCTTTTCGCGATTCCTTAAGTACAAATAACACCGTATTAATCTCTGAATTTATTGACAGCCTTACCAATAAATATAGGAGGCAACTCAGATTTGCAGATTCTATCGTTGATCAAAGTTTCCAAACTTCTTTGAATTTAACTAAGATTGATTCGCTGATGTTGGAGCCTGATGATATAACGAAACGGCCAAAAAACAATGCGGAATTGGAAGCGCGCTGGAAAAAATGGATTAAGCAAGGAATCTTAAAAAGTTTGATGTTAGAAAATGACAGTGCTTTTGCGAATAGATCTGTTATTCCAGACAGCCTCTACTCCAAAGGATCGTTATTAGCTAAGAAAAACAGAATTAGGGAGAAACGTTGGATAAACCAGTTGATGAATTGCTCAGGAGGAATTGAAAATTTTGTGATGAATAGTTATTTTAACAGCATAACTTCATGTTACGACCCGCATTCCAATTATTTTTCAGATAACGATAAAGAGAAATTCGAGTCTTCATTGTCAAAAGAAAATTATGCATTTGGGTTTGAGCTTGGAACCAACCTGAATGATGAAGTCATTATTTCACGTGTTTTGCCTGGAAGTCCGTTGTGGAATTCGAAAAAAATTGAAAAAGGTGACGTGATCTTAAAAATAAAAATTCCTGAACAGGAAGAAACTGAACTTACATTTGCCAGTATTGATGAAATCGACAACATATTTAATTCACTGAAAGGTGATTGTGTAGAGATGACCATTCGAAAATTAAATGGCTCGATATCTAAGGTCAAGCTTACAAAAGGGAAATTCGATACCAAAGAAAATCAAACGCTCGGATTTATACTGAATGGCGAAAAGCCTGTTGGTTATATCTGGTTTTCGGCATTTTATACCGCATTTGACAGATATGGCAATGTGGGATGTTCGATCGATTTCCTGAAAGAATTGGTCAAACTTAATGAAAGCGGTATTGGCGGTTTGATTGTTGATTTAAGAAATAATCCGGGAGGATCTGAAGGTGAAGCAATGGAAATTGCCGCCAATTTTGTCGGAAATGGATCTTATGCAATCAGCAAAAACAAGGATGGCGGACAACGTATTCTTGGAAAGACAAATACCATCAAATGGTTTGACGGGCCCGTGGCAGTGCTTGTTAACGGTTCAAGTGCATCGGCTTCAGAATTATTGGCAGCCATTTTACAGGATTATCACCGTGCCATAATTATTGGAGCAAATACTTTTGGGAAGGCTTCCGAACAACTTGTTTTCCCTGTTGGGGAGAAAATGAAGACACTGCAGAATTTCACATCTAATCCATCGTCTGAAATTAGAGATTTTTTGAAAGTTACTACTGGTAGACTTTATCGTGTAACTGGTAAAAGTTATCAAAAAGTTGGCGTTGTACCTGATATTGTGTTACCTGATATCTGGGACAACTTTATATCCAGAGAATCTGCCTTACCATATGCTCTTGAAAACGATTCGGTCAGATCTTCCGAGAAATTTTCGCCGTTGACAAAATTGCCGTTGGATTCACTTGCATTACTCAGCAAAAACAGAATACTGAATAGTGAAAAATTCGGACAGGTTTCTAAGTTCAATAATTCGATGAAAATCTTAATGAGCCATAAAAATAAGGTTCCACTCAATCTCACACAATATAAAAGCGATGCAGAGAAACGGAAACAGTTGACTTCAGAATATGAAAACATTAATTCATCTGAAAATAAACTGTTTACAGTTGAAAATACAACTTTCAAGAAAAAGGAAATGCTGTCTGACAGTTTATCTATGGAAATTAACGACAAGTTTAAAGATTCAATCCAAAAGGATATTTACGTTGGCGAAGCATTTTCAGTTGTACTCGATTTAATAGGTCTGAAAAGCACTGGAACCCCAGGAAAATAGACAATTATTCAATTTTTAGGTGTGCCGGTATTCCTTTCAGGTTCAATAATTCTCAATGTGAGATTGTTTTGATTCACTTTATAGATTTTTAAAATCCATATTAAATATTAAATCCGCTGGATTAAAATAAGTGTGGAATATGATTACGAAAAAAAATAGTTATACATTTGTAACCATTATAAAACTTGAATATTTCAGATGACTAAATTAAAAGTTGATTCGATTGCCGATAACCTGATTTCAATTCATCCGCTTTTGTTTAAAAGTATTTCGAAGCCATTGCGTAATCAAACTTCGATTACTCCGGGAGGAATGTTTGTTTTGGGAAGTTTGAAAAGGAATGGTACCCAATCGATGTCGGACATAGGCAAATGTTTGTCGATGCCAAAACCACATGTTACTGTAATTGTTGATAAGCTTATCGAAGAAGGCTACGTTGAACGTCAGAGCGATCCTAAAGATCGTCGCGTGGTTAATATTCTACTGACAGAGAAAGGGTTAAATGATTTTGAAAAAATAAAGCTTGCTGTTAGCGAAAACCTTAAGGTAAAACTTTTGGAACTCACTGAAGAACAATTGGAGATGCTGGCCATTGCGTCGCAGCAGATGAGAGAAATACTGATTTCAATCTTATCGAAAGAATAATTACAGGCATATACTTTGAAAATTTTAAAAATCAGATAAACGAAAAATTTATGGAAAATGATCAGGTAAAAAAAGAGAAGAACTGGAAAGTATACATTCCACTGATTCTGGTAATTGCATTGGTGCTTGGTGGCGGTATATACTGGTATATCGACTATTCAAAGTACATTAAGACTGACGATGCTCATTTGGATGCAGATATTGTTGGTGTTAGTCCTAAAATTTTGGGTCGGATCAGTGAGTTGTATACCAACGAAGGAGATTCAGTAAAGGAAGGACAATTAATTGCAGTGCTTGACAGTACTGATTTGGTTGCACAAAGAAGTCAGGCTATTGCGGGCAAACAGTTTGCCGAAGTATCGGTTCTTCAGGCTCGCGCCAGATATCAATCAGATCTTCAAAACACCAAAGTGTTAGAAATTTCGCTTAGTAAGGCAAAGGAGGATTTTGATCGTGCGAAGAACCAGTTTGAAGGTTCTGTAATTACGAAAGAGCAATACGATCATTCAAAGAAGGCGCTGGAAATAGCTCAGGCTCAACTCGAAGCTTCTCATTCTCTGGCCAACGTTTCGAAATCTCAGATTCAAAGTACTGAAGCTTCTGTTGAAAATGCGCAGGCTCAAATCAATACAATAAGTACTCAACTGAATAACACCAGGTTATTTGCTCCTTGTACCGGTATAGTTGGGAAACGGTGGCTGTTGCCGGGTGACATTGCACAGCCCGGCCAATCGATATTCACCATTGTAGATGGGAAAAAATTGTGGGTAAGTGTCTTTCTGGAAGAAACAAAGTTGGGGACCCTCAAAATTGGGCAGCCTGTTCTGTTTACGATTGATGCTTATCCTGACGCAACATTTACAGGCAAAATATTTACCATTGGATCAAATACAGCTTCGCAATTCTCGCTTATTCCTGCAAGCAATGCTTCAGGAAACTTTACAAAAGTTACACAGCGCGTGCAGCTCAAAATATCCATCGATGGAATGACAGAGGGTAAAAAACTTTCAGACCATCATATTTTATCCGGAATGTCGGCCGTTGTAAAAATTATCAGGCAATAATGCGGAAGATTACTCCCACACACAGACTGCGGAGGAAGTTGCGTAACCGTGATTCGGTTTATCATCCCCGAAATATAAACTACAAGTGGTTTTTGCTTGCAAACATCATGTTGGGGACATTTATGGCCGTACTCGATGCCACAATTGTCAATGTGGGATTGCCGAAAATCATGGCTTCATTCGGGGTTGGAATCGATAAAATAGAATGGGTAATAACTGCCTATATGCTTTCGATGGCGGTGATGTTGCCTACGTCAGGATGGTTGGCCGATAAATTTGGTTATAAACGATTATATTTCATTGGTTTGTTGTTATTTACCGTCGGCTCGATGTTTTGTGGAATGTCGTACGATGAAAATACACTTATACTATCACGAATCATTCAGGGATTGGGAGCAGGTATGATTCAGCCGCTTGGAATGGCAATCATAACGCGTGAGTTTCCTCCACACCAACGGGGAGTCGCCATTGGTTTTTGGGCTATTTCGGCAGCTGCATCTGTCTCATTCGGACCGTTAATTGGCGGATATTTAGTGGATAATTTCAATTGGCAACTCATTTTTGATGTAAACATTCCGTTCGGGATTGCTGCAATGGTATTTACGGTACTGATTCAGAGGGAGTTTATTAATCCACGAGCCGGAAAATTTGATTTAATTGGATTTATATCCGTTGTTATATTTGTGCCTGTTCTGCTTTTTGCATTGTCAGAAGGAAGCGCATCCACAAACTCGGCCGGATGGCATGCCCCGTACATTCTGATCTGTTTTGCTATATCATTAGTCTTTGGGGCTATTTTTATTACTCAGGAACTTACGACTGAAAACCCGTTAATTGATATAAAATTGCTGGGGAACTACAATTTTGGAATGGGAAACCTGGTAATGGTGATATTTAGTATGGGAATGTTTGGAAGTACATTTTTACTTCCGCTCTATCTTCAAAACTCGATGGGCTACACTGCTCTCCAGGCAGGATCAGTGTTTTTACCGGTCGGAATTATACAAGGAATGATGTCGCCGATTGCCGGAAAAATTTCTGATAAATTCAGTCCAAAAACGCCTATGATTGTTGGTGTTGTGGCGCTCGGACTGAGTTTTATACTTAACTCTCAATTGTCATTTCTTTCGGAGCACAATTTTATAATGACCTCGCTTTATCTGCGCGGTTTTGGGATGGGTATTATTTTTACGCCGCTTAGTGCATTAATGCTGCTCACCATGCCCCGCGAAAAAATGGCGCAGGCATCGGGCATTACCAATACCATCAGGCAATTGGCTGGTAGTTTGGGCGTTGCCATGTTTACAACCATGTTGACAATACGAGTTAATTACCATACCCAAATTTTTGGAGCTGCTGTTCAATCCGGATCTCAGGAATTTAAAAATACTGCTGCCCAATTGGCTAATTTTGCGCAGCAACACATGGGAGGCAATATGTCTACTGCTGTTCAACAGGGGAAATATATGCTTATGTCACACGTCACAAAACAGGCGTATATTCAGGGAATCGACGACGATTTCTGGATTGCAGCAATGATCACCCTTTTGGGGCTTATTCCGATCATTATTATGCGGGTAGGACGTAAAAAATCACATGAAGCGAGCCATGAAAAACAATCTCTTACCGAAGCATAATTATCGATGGTGGGTTCTCCTCATAAATCGGGGACAGGCCATCTGGCAATTAAGAAACAAATTATAAACAGATGAAAAAGCTTAATTTATGATTCATAAACTCAACAAATTCGTTTTAGTCCTGCTCTTTTTGGCAGGTTTATTCCCGATAGAAAAGGCAAAAGGTCAGTCACTTGTTACTGATTCCCTTTCATTGAATGAAATTATTCGAGAGGTAACAACAAATCATCCAATGGTAAAAAAGGCCATGGAAGACCTCAATGTCGCGGATGCTAAAATTGGGTTGGCCGAATCGAACTATCAGCCCAATATCGATTTTGCAACATCCTATTCACGTATGGGACCGATATCCAACATTTCCATTCCTGATTTGGGTAGTTTTAGCCTTGTGCCGCACGATAATTATTCTGCTACAATCAATGTGAACCAAACCATTTACGACTTTGGAAAGACAGAGAAAAGCATTTTGCTCGAAAAGCAGAGCAAAGAATTGACACTTCAGTCGGTGGAGCAGGTAAAACAGAAACTTTCGCAGGCAGTGATTGCAAACTATTACACGCTAGTCTACCTTCAGGAAGCATTGAAGATAAAAGATCAACAGCTCGAAACGCTCAATGAGCATTTGAAGTTTATTAAAAAGAAACAGGAAACGGGATCGGCAACGCAATATGAGGTATTAACCACTGAAGTGCGTATTTCGACGATCGAGAATCAGAGAACCGATTTGGAAACGGCCCGTCAGATACAAGTTTGTCAACTCAATTCGTTGCTCGGAAAGCCGGAATCAACGAAACAGCAGGTAAAAAAGGATCTGAACGTTTCGCTGCCAGGTTTGCAGGATGACGTTTTAATTACATCAGCCATGCAAAATCGTGACGAAATGAAACTTGCTTCAGAAAAAGCAAAACTGGCCCAACTCCGATACAACCTTACGGATACGCAGAACAATCCTGTTCTGAATGCTTTTCTTTCAGGAGGAATAAAGAATGGTTATATTCCATATTTATATGATCCGAAACCCAATTTTGTTGCCGGTATTGGGCTTAAAGTTCCGGTTTTTGATGGCAAGCGAAATAAATACAATCTGGCACAGGCACAGTCTGCTATTCAGTCAAATGATCAGGAAACCGAAATTGCTCGTCGGAATATTGTGAATGAAGTTGTAGAAGGCGAAGCAAATGTGAAAGCATCGCAAAAGAAAGTTGATCAGGGAGAATTGCAACTCAGGCAGGCAACGCAAGCATACACGCTGGCTAAAACAAGTTTTGATTCAGGAGTAATTACCAATCTTGAATTATTAGAAGGCTCTACAGCGGTCTCAGAGAGTCGTTTGCAGTTGATGAAGGCAAAAATTGATTACGCAGTAAGTCTATATAAGCTAAAATCGGCAACTGGCGAAAGGCTGTACTAATCGTTTAAATGCAAATAAAAATAGAAGTTAGTATACTAAAACTATGTGTTTGGTAGTTTTACTCACGATTGAATTTCAATAATTCAAAAAAAACTATCGGTTCTCTGAAACCAATCAATCAATTCCCGGTAGTACCTTTCCAGGGCAGATTTATCTGCCCTGGTTTATTTTTTAGGACAAGTCAGTCTGTTATTTTATTCCCTTCAGTATTAAAGTTAGTTAGGGTTTGAAGTAAATATTTCATTCGCTCCTTCACTGGTAATAAAGGTAATTCAATAATCTCGTAATTCAGGCTAAGGTATGTTTCAACTACAAAATCATGAATCCGGGTAGCCTCTTCATAGCTTTCTGTTCTAATGGTATCGTTCCTGAATATTTCGGCCCAGGGTGGGGTAACAAAAACTTGCGGCGCATATCTGTATTTTTGAGAACAATCGCTTAAAACTTCTGGTACATCAAATCCTCTGTATTTGGCAAATGCCAATTGATCCGGAATGGCGCGGTCGGCAAAGGCAAAAGAATCATCGGGTACAGAATTAAAAAAGTCAATTCGCTTCTGCAATATATGCTGCTGAAATAGTTTCGCGTTTTTCCATGGCAGGATGTTTCCTCCGGAATCTTGCTGTGAATGGATCAAATCCCGGGCGAATTCTCCGGAACAGTGGTATCCAGATCGTCTCAGTTCTTCAACCAACGAGGTTTTTCCAAATCCGGGGCCACCGGTTATCACATAGATCTGTTTTTTAATCATTTTACTACGACAATATTTGAACTTATTTTATTTCAGGTTTGGTTTTCACTGATTCCAGAATTTTAAAAATAGAAATTATTCCAACTCAAATTAGCAGTTGGATGAACATTTATTAAAACTATATGAGTTTGACGATCATCTGTTTCTTTTTATCACCGATACCGAAGCAAGGATTTTTTAAGTCTGGAATCTATGTTCTGGCTAAATTCTTATTTTTGCGCCTACGTTATTTTTAAATCGTTAAATCCAATTGATCATCGAATGAGAAGAATAAGCATCAGTAAGGAACTTAAAGAACATTGTCAGGGATTAAGACTGGGATGCATTGGGGCAACTGTAAATGTGAATGAGTCTTCCAACGAGTTATTGACTGAGATGAATGATCAGATGCAGCAAATTGAACAATCTTTATCGATCGAATCGATCAGTAAAATGCCAATTATTGCGGCTTCCAGAAAAGCATACAAGGCTTGTGGAAAAGATCCGGCTCGCTATCGTTTATCAGCCGAAGCTTTACTCAGGCGGGTTGTTTCTGGGAAAGGCCTATATCAAATCAATAATGTAGTCGATCAGTTAAACGTGGTTTCAATAACTACTGGCTTTTCTATTGGTGGTTACGATGACGATCAAATTCATGGTGATATCGTTTTTGGAATTGGTAATCCCGGCGAACCATATGTCGGAATTGGACGAGGCGAGTTGAATATTGAAAATCTTCCTGTTTTTCGGGATGATCTTGGTGCTTTTGGCACTCCAACCAGCGATTCTTCACGAACCGAGGTTAATGTGCAAACCCGGAATTTCCTGATGATTTTGATTGATTTTGAAGGTGACAATATGTTGAAAGAAGCGCTTCAGTTGGCCGAAAGATTAATAAAAAATTATTGCCAGACTAAAAATATTGAAATACAGATTATTGAATAAATATTTGGAGAGTTTGCTGTAAATTTGTGCTGAAACACCTTCTTAGCTTGAATAGATAGACAAAAAATGCTTTAATGACGATAAAGGATAAGTTATATTCAACAATACTAAACCCTCAATTCATATGGTACATGATACTTTAAGAGTCGCGGTATTTCAGTTCGATCTGGCATGGGAAAATCCTGAAGTAAATCGAACTAAAATTGATGAATGGCTTCAAAAAGCCAATCGGAAAATGGATGTCGTTTTCCTTCCTGAAATGTTTTCAACCGGATTTTCTATGAATGCGGCAGAACTTGCCGAGCCAATGGATGGACCAACAATAACCTGGATGAAAGCCAAATGCGCCGAACATCAACTCGCCCTTTGTGGAAGCCTGATTGTTAAGGAAAACAACCAGTTCTTCAATCGATTGGTTTTTGTAGAGCCTTCCGGAGAAATTCAACATTACGACAAACGCCACCTGTTTACGATGGCCAACGAAGAAACTCATTTTCAACCGGGTATGGAGCGATTAATTGTTACCTATAATGGCTGGCGTATTTGCCCGTTGATATGCTATGACTTACGATTCCCGGTCTGGGCACGAAACAGGAACGAATACGATGTATTGGTATATTCAGCCAATTGGCCGGAATCAAGGACTGAAGTTTGGAATACTTTATTGAAAGCTCGTGCCATCGAAAATCAGTCGTATGTGGTTGGGGCAAACAGGGTAGGAGTTGATGGAAGCAAAATTCTCTATTCAGGAAACTCGCAATTAATTGATCCGAAAGGAAATGTGCTTTCAGCCATTGCCGATCATCACAAAGGCATCATTTTCGCCGGATTTTCATACAGCGAACTGACCGAATTCAGGAAAAAATTTCCGGTATTGGACGACGCAGACCAATTTGTTATAAAGTAATATCATTGATAATTTTTGTAGGATCTAATATTTTCTTTAATGGATTTAGAAACTTAAGCTTTATGAATTACTGTTAGATTTTTTCACAAAAAAGCTTAAAAAGTTATTAAAAGTGCATTTTGCATTAAGGGTTTCATAAATTACAATTGTCTTTAAACCGTTCAACATTGAAACTTAAGTTATACCAATTAAATTTAGTAATCCCAGGAAATACCTAAACCACCTGAAGCACTAAATCATCAAAAGGTTGCCTAAATCAAATTGGGCAGCCTTTTTAATTTTTCTGTCGGATTCGAATTTCCACTTATTTTTTTGAGTTTTAGTGACCCTGAAACCAAGCCTGCCAGGCAACTATCGTGTACCCACAAATCAGTTACTTTTGACTCTATGATGATCAATATTATCAATCTGGGTTTTGTAAACCTTATTTTTCAGAAAAACCTCAGTAGCCCGGCAATCACCATCCGCTTAGAACCTTATTCTATATTAAAATTCACCCTGGTATTAAGGTTTGAGTCTTTGCATCGCATCTTTTTTACTAGGGGTTCCCAATAAAATGAAGTTTTATCATTCGTTTTAGAGTCGAAAAAGATGTATGATCTATTTCTTCAATCGGTATTATTTCATGCTCACAACATCACGCTGAAGTTGTTTCAGCATCTCAATTAAATCATAGATTATTTAAAATATTTGTATATAACTAATCATTTAGTTTGAAAACTAAAAGATTAGTTATATATTTGAATCGGATATCCAATCAACTGATAGGTGGTAACTTGGAACTGATCATTCCAATGTCACCCTTGGAGTTGAATGTAATTGATCTTTTTTTTGTCTCTTATAACTAATTTATTAGTTGACTAACTAATTCGTTAGTTTTGGCAAGATGTTTGTGGAATAAAACTGAATTTAAACTGAATCTGTGATGAAAGAATTAACCAAGGCCGAAGAACAAATTATGCAGGAATTGTGGCTGCTCGAAAAAGCTTTTGTAAAAGAAATTGTCGACAAGCTTCCCGAACCCAAACCTGCGTACAACACGGTTTCTACCATTATCCGGATTCTGGAGAAAAAAGGATTTGTCGACCATTACGCGTATGGAAAAACACATCAGTATTTTCCACTGATCAGCAAGACGGATTACACGAAATCGTACTTCAAAAATTTCCTCAGTGGTTATTTCAGTAATTCATTTCAGGAAATGGTATCGTTTTTTGCCAAAGAAGACAAAATGACTCTCTCAGAACTTGAAGAAATCATCAAGGAAGCTGGAAAAGATTTAGAACCTGAAAACCCAACATCCAATGACTAGTTTTGTCAATTACCTGATCGAATCGGGAATAAGCCTGAGCCTTTTTGCATTGGTTTATTTCTTGTTTTTACGGCGCGAAACCTTCTTTAATGTCAATCGCTGGTTTCTTTTGGTTTCGGTTGGTTTTTCAGCGCTATTACCGCTTCTGCACATTCCGATTTATGCTCCCCAACCAACTTTATTACCCGAAGTAACAGTAACTCCTTATGTCAACTTATTGTCTACCATAACAATCTATGGTACGGGTTTTACCCAAGATGCCGAAAAGTTTGTTTTAAGCTACAATTTGCTGGGGTACATTTACCTGATTGGGGTAGCTTTTTTTGCGATTAAACTGATTATTCAGCTTACTCAGATCATACGTTTAATAGCAAGGAATAAAGTTGTTGCAGAAGGTAAAATCAAAATCGTTGTGTTGGATCGGGAAATGAGTCCGTTTTCTTTTCTGAATTACATTTTCGTAAGCAACAACCTTCAAAATACCAATGGATGGGAAAAAATGCTCGAGCACGAACGGCAGCACATCCGACAGGGGCACACGTTTGATGTTCTTCTGCTCGAAATTATTGCTGTTGTTCAGTGGTTTAATCCTTTCTTTTGGATGTTTAGGCGGGCATTGCGCGAAAATCACGAATTTCTGGCCGATCAGGCCGTTATCTCTCATGGAACTGCGCCTTCGTGGTACAAGCAGATCCTCATTAATCAGTACGTTGGCGACCAAATTGTAATTGCCAACAACTTCAATTATTCGTTAATTAAAATCAGAATCAAAATGATGTCAAAAATAAAATCAAGAAAAATAACCTATGCTAAAATTTTATTAGGTGTAATATTGGCAGGAAGTTTAACAGCTTCATTTGCCTTTGAACAGAAGAAATCAACAAGTATCCCACCGAATACAGATGAGAAAACAACCACATTCATTTTAGATGGACATAAGTTACAAGTCACTGCTACAGCAGATGGATTAAAAAAACTTATGAATGTGATTTCTGAATCGGGGGACTACGAAAGGGTAATCAATTCAACCTCTATTAATGAGATAACATTTTTATCTAAAAATAATAAGGTTGATGAAATAGCAGTAGTTGGATTTAATTCTCAAGAAAAATCGGTTAAAACGGATGACGAAGTTTTTGTAGTAGTAGAGGAAATGCCTGAATTTCCCGGGGGTAACCTGGAAATGCGAAAATTTTTAGCGCAAAATGTAAAGTATCCTGTTGAAGCACAAAAGAAAGGTATTCAGGGCAAAGTGTATGTAACTTTTGTCGTTAATAAAGACGGTTCGGTATCAAATGCTAAAATTTCAAGAAGTGTAGACCCAATTCTTGATGCTGAAGCAGTTCGGGTTGTTAGTATCCTTCCAAAATGGAAACCCGGCCGGCAGAGGGGGCAGGATGTTGCAGTACTATTCACTGTTCCAATTAACTTTGCACTTAGTTCGACCGATTTTAAGCTTCCATAATTAGTTGGAGAATATGCCCGAAAATCTAGTTTTTCCGGGCATATTTTTGTTGAATTTTAATCTTTCGGCTATGATCAGAAAATTGATTGCATTGTTTCTTTTTGCGATTCCACTTGCCTGTGGAGCGCAAAACATCGATCTTTTAATCCTAAATAAAAATTACAACGAAGCGCTTTTTCAAATCAAACAGAATATTGATGTTCGGCCTGATGCCGAGTTGTATTTCAAGCAAGGATTGATATACAGGCAATTGCTGAAGCCAATTTCTGCCGAAAGATCAATTGAAAATTCCATTTCGCTGGACTCGACAAACAGTAGATACCTTGCTGAATATGCCGACTTGCAGACTGAAATTGGCAATCCATTCAAAGCTATTTCCTTTTATAAGCGGGCAAGCTTTTATTCGCCCGATGATTTTAATTTGCAGTATAAGTTGGGTCGGGCATTCATGAACACCGAAAATTTTGTGAAAGCTTACGAGGTTTTTATGATGATCAGGGTTAAAGATTCGACCAATGTTGTTTACAATAAACAATTGGGGATAGTAGCACTCCGAACCGGTAAAGTTGATCAGGCCATCAATTTGTTTGAGTCAGTATTGGAATCGAATCCGTACGATTTCAGTTTGTATCAGTATTTAGTTACACTTTATGCAATGAAAAAAGACGCTATTCATGTGGTTCGCAGCTCCGACAGGGCTTTGTATTTCTTTCCTGATAATTCATCTGTTCTTCTTCGCGAAGCCAACTCGTTATATGCCATTAAAGAGTATGTAGAGGCCAAACCACAATACGAACTTTACCTGTCGAAAAACGATTCTGTATTTGAGGTGTTGAAAAATTATGGTCTCTGCCTTTATTTCTTAAAGGATAATCAGAAATCGCGTGATGTCTTAGAGCAAAGTTTTTATATAAATCCTGAAGATCCGATTGTCATATTCTACTTGGGATTGGTTTGCAAAAAGTTGGCCGATTTACCCACTAGTATTGGATACCTGAATATGGCAATTTCCTACGGGCAATACGGGCTGACAGAAATGTATCATTGTTTGGGACAAGTGTATGGCCTTCAGCGCGAATTTGCCAAAGCTATTGAAGCCTTTAAAGAAGCTTATAAATGTAATCCGGAGAAAAAGGAAATATTAATTGAAATTGCTACCACCTATGAAGAATTCAACGCGGACAAAAAATTGGCTTTAAATTATTACACTCAATACTTGAATGAAGCAGGTGACAGCGCAGTAAATGCTAAATATGCTCAAAAAAGGATCGGTAAAATTAAAGAAAGAATGGATCGCTCCAAAAAATGAGGAAGAGCGGGGCAATCAGTTTTGAAGCAGTTTATTGTCGATCTGACTAAGGTCAACTGTTCCCATTTTCACATTCATTTTATTTATTTTATTTGTCGACCTTTGAAAAATAATATCGTGTTCTTCAATTTTAAAATAAAATCGTGTTCCTTTATTAGGTATGGATGTAAATTGTAGTTCACTCCCGAGCAATTTAACCAAACCTTTACTGATCGCAAGTCCAAGTCCGAATCCTTTATTCCCGACTACCGGACTTTTACCTTTAAAAAATGGCTTAAAAATAAGATCTCTGCTCGATTCGTCGATACCGCAACCAGAGTCTTCAACAAATAATTCAATGCCTGATTCTGTCCTATTGTACCCAAAATGGATAAAACCCTCATTGGTGAAGAAAAAGGCATTATTTAATAAGTTTCGAAAAACATGCATTATTCTTACTGGGTCAGAAAACAGTTCGATTTCCAAATTGTCTTTCCCATTTATTTCTTTGAAGCAGACTCGTTTACGCATCGATTTCATGTCTGATTGCTGATATTCAAAATAAAGAGTGTTAAGCAAATTGTTTAGATTAAATATTTTTTTCGAAATATTTAATTGATTCTCCTGAATTTTAGAGATATCCATAATGTCATTGATCAATTTTAGCAAATCGTTCCCATTTTTGGTTAAATTAATTGCAAACACTTTTTTTTCTTCACTATTGAACGAGTCATCAAGAATCAGTTCACAGAATCCCAAAATACCGTTCAATGGAGTTCTAATTTCGTGAGACATATTCGATAAAAATGCAGATTTTAAAAGATCCGATTCTTCAGCTTTAAATTTTGCTTTGATCAGGCTTTCCTCAACCTCATTTTTTTTCTTAATCTCTCTTTTAATCAAAGAGAACAGCAAAATTGCGGTTATACCAACAAAAAACCAACCCTTGTATGTTTGCAAAACTGTAATCGAATTGTCAGATCGTGCAATTGAAAGGATAAACTGATCGGAAAATAGAATCCAAAGAAAACCTATAATGAAATATATTAAAGTTATTTTTAGGGGGATTTGATTTTTCATTTTCTTTTTTGATTTTAATAGACCAATATAATAAAAGTTTAGATTTATTAAAGTATTGATGATTAGTCGAATAAATGGGTTTTTTTGAAAAGGAAATCTGCAATTGAAAACTTGGGTATTAATGTTATTTCAATACGTTAATTTATGAATTTAGTTTTATCAAACGAAGGATTGAAGTCAGATTCTTCTTTTATAGAAACGCCTATTAATACTGATCAGTCAGTTTATGAAGTTATTCGCATTATTGATGGTGTTGCACTTTTTCTTGAAGATCATTTTGCCCGGCTAAAAAGATCAATGCAGATTAAGGGCTTGATCTTTCAAATGGATTTTCTGGAATTTAAGCAGAATATTGGAGAGCTCATTAGGCAGAATAAACGAATGGAAGGCAATGTAAAATTCGTCTTCACCACTACAAATGGTAAAATTGGCTGGTTATTTAGTTTTATTCCGCATAATTATCCAACAAATGCAGATTATCTGGATGGTGTATTAACTGATTTACTTTTTGCTGAACGTCTGAATCCGAATGCGAAAGTCGTTCAACCTGAAATTAGAGATAAGGCAAATCAAATGATTGCTGATCGGAAATTATATGAAGTTCTTTTGGTTGATCGTGATGGGATGCTAACCGAAGGTAGCCGTTCAAATGTTTTTTTCGTGAAAGATGAAGTGTTTTATACGGCTCCATCGTCGGCGGTTTTAGAGGGTATTACCCGTCAACAAGTGTTGGTTTGCCTGAAAGAATTGGGCTATACAATCGTTGAAGAGACTGTTTCTGCAAAAGAAATCGAACAGTTCGTTGCTATATTTCTGACAGGCACATCTCCGAAAATATTGCCTATTCGTTCAATTGGCGAAAAAGTGTTTGATGTTCAAAATCCTACTGTTGCAGGGCTAATTGAAAGTTATGACAAAATGATTCGGGAATATATTCGAAATGAAATAATTTTGAAAGAGAAATAATTATTTGAAGTTTATCTATTAATACTTTTCTTATTTCTCATTTTCCCAATCCGTCATGCCCGGCCGAAGTACAAATCTTCGATGATTGTTATCCGTCCGGATCTCAAGTTTTTCTTCTTCAGTATATGGCGTTTGAAAGAATATATTATAGGCAGCAGGGTAGGGAACCAGTAATTTTTGGTGGGCTTCAGGTGGAAGCACAATTCCCATAATGTCGCAGTATCCGCTTTCTTTCCAAACAATGTCGGTGACCATATTGACAAACAACGAATCGGTCGATTGATTGACGATTGTGATCCGTTTAAACGCTCGTTCTCTTTGAGAAACTTCAAAATCAGTGTTTAATGCTCCGGAAATAAACATGTTGGCAATATTTAAAAATAAATCGCCAGCAATTCCCCCAGACCTGTTTGCCCGCATATCATGTTGTCGATCGATACTTTCTGAGTCGGTTAGGTATCGGGTGCTGGTGCACCCGCCAAAAAGAATAAGGACTGAAATAATAATCATCGATTTCGTCAGATTTCGCAATTCCATATGTTAGGTTTTGATTAAGTAAAATTAATCAATTATTGCTGGTTGGGTTAATATTCGGAAAATAAAAACTCCGAAGTAACTAGTACTCCGGAGTTCTTTATATGCGATCCTGATCAAATTTTAGGTTTGATCAAGACCTTATCTGGATTGGTTTTTCCCTTATTCAGCGGTTGAATAATCAGCAGCAGCCATTCTCTTGTAGCCGTTGTATCTCCATTTTGCATTATTTTCAGCAGCAGCAAAAAGTTCCTCAGCTACTTCAGGGAATGCTTTTTTGAGTGAAGTGTAACGTACTTCGCCATTCAGGAAGCTTTGGAATTTCGACCAGTCAGGAGCGTTTGAGTCAACGACCATCGGGTTCTTTCCTTCAGCTTCGAGCAATGGATTGTGACGGAACAACGACCAGTAGCCACATTCAACAGCCAGTTTTTCTTCTTGCTGCGTGCGACCCATTGAAGCCCTTAATCCGTGGTTGATACATGGCGAATAAGCGATGATCAATGATGGTCCCGAGTAAGCTTCTGCTTCGCGGATTGCTTTCAGGTATTGAGCCTGATTTGCTCCCATTGCAACCTGAGCTACATAAACATATCCGTACGACATGGCCATTACACCCAGGTCTTTTTTGCGAATGCGTTTTCCTGAGGCGGCAAATTTAGCAACAGCACCAACCGGAGTCGATTTAGATGCCTGACCACCGGTATTTGAATAAACTTCGGTATCCATAACCAAAACGTTTACATCAGCTCCTGAAGCCAAAACATGATCCAACCCACCATAACCGATATCGTAAGCCCAACCGTCGCCACCGAAAATCCATTGCGATTTTTTAACCAGGTATTGTTTCAATCCCATGATTTCTTTCGCGTAAGCAGAAGTGCTTCCACCCAATACTTCACGTACTTTAGCCGAAACTTCTTCAGTTGTTTCACCGTTGAGTTTATTCTCTATCCATGCAGTAAATGCTTCTTTTTCAGCAACAGTTGCACCATCAACAATAGCAGCTTTCATAATCATTTCGATGCGGTCGCGTTGAGCAGCAACACCTTCCGACATACCAAATCCATATTCAGCATTGTCTTCGAACAATGAGTTTGCCCATGCAATACCTTTATCGCTCTCTTTGTGTTTACAATATGGTGTTGCCGGTGCTGAACCACCATAAATTGAAGAACAACCTGTTGCATTTGAAACCATCATCCGTTCGCCAAACAACTGTGAAATTAATTTGATGTATGGAGTTTCTCCACAACCAGCACAAGCACCTGAGAATTCGAATAGTGGCTGAGCAAACTGTGAGTTCTTCACTGATTTGTTCTTTTCAACAATTTTTTCTTTGTACGAAACATTTTTATCGAAATGATTCCAGCGACTGATCTGATCTTCCTGTGTTCCGAGTGGTTTCATCACCAAAGCTTTTGTTTTCGATGGACAAACATCGGCACAGTTTCCGCAACCGGTACAATCGAGCACACTAACCTGAATTCTGAAATTCAGATTTGGGAATTGTTTGTTTGGAACGGCTGTAAGTGATTTTGTTCCTTCAGGAAGCTTAGCCATTTCTTCCTCATTAATCAGGAATGGACGAATAGCAGCGTGAGGACAAACATAAGCACACTGGTTACACTGAATACAGTTTTCATCCTGCCATTCAGGGACATTAACTGCAACACCGCGTTTTTCGAATGCTGCGGTTCCTGCCTGAAATGTGCCATCTTCTGAACCAAGGAAAGTGCTTACAGGCAGATCATCACCTTTCTGTGCGTTGATAACATCAACAATTTTGGTAATATATTCCGGACGATCGCCATTATCAGTATTTGCGCTGATTACAATCTTTTTCCATTCAACTGGTACCTCAATTTTTACAACGTTATTTCCTCCGGCCTCAACAGCTGCGTAGTTCATGTTAACTACCTTTTCACCCATTTTACCATACGATTTTACGATGGCTTTTTTCATTTCGGAAACAGCTATATCGAAAGGAATTACTTCAGTAATTTTGAAGAAAGCAGATTGCATGATTGTATTGGTACGGTTACCCAAACCAATTTCTTCACCCAGTTTAGTTCCATTAATGGTATAGAATTTAATCTCATTTTCAGCCATATATTTTTTCATGGCATCTGGCAACCTATCTTTGGTTTCTTCAACATCCCAGATAGAATTCAACAGGAACGATCCGCCCTTTTTCAAGCCTTTCAATACATCGTATAAATGAAGATATGCAGGAACATGGCAGGCTACAAAGTCGGGTGTATTTACCAAATATGGCGAACGGATTGGCTGATTACCAAAACGAAGATGCGATGAAGTGAATCCACCTGATTTTTTGGAGTCGTAGGCAAAATAAGCCTGGCAATATTTGTCGGTTGCTTCGCCAATTATTTTGATTGAGTTTTTGTTTGCACCAACAGTACCGTCAGATCCTAAACCGTAAAATTTAGCTTCGTAAGTTCCGGGAGGAGCAACGTTTACTTCAGCTTTTAAAGGAAGTGATTTAAAGGTCACATCGTCAACAATACCAATGGTGAACTGATTTTTAGGTTCATTCAGTTCAAGGTTTTCATAAACTGAAAGAATTTGTGCAGGAGTTGTGTCTTTTGAACCCAACCCAAAACGTCCGCCAACAATCAAAGGCGCATTTTTTGTTCCATAAAGCACTTCACAAACATCCAAATAAAGTGGTTCTCCGTTTGCTCCTGGTTCTTTACTACGATCGAGAACAGCAATACGTTTTACCGATTTTGGTAATACATTCAGGAAATATTTAGCAGAGAACGGACGATATAGGTGTACAACAAGTAATCCAACTTTTTTACCTTGTGCAGCAAGGTAATCAATGGTTTCGCGGATGGTTTCGGTAACCGAACCCATGGCGATGATAATGTTTTCAGCATCTTCAGCACCATAATAGGTAAATGGATGATATTCACGACCTGTCAGTTTTTTGATTTCCTGCATGTAACCTTCAACAATATCAGGAACTGCATCATAGAAACTGTTCGAAGCTTCTCTGGCCTGAAAGAAAATATCAGGATTCTGGGCAGTACCGCGTGTTACAGGATGTTCAGGATTGATGGCTTTATCTCTGAATTCCTGAATCAGATTCATGTCGATTAAAGGAAGCATATCTTCCTGTGAAATCATTTCGATTTTCTGAATTTCGTGTGAAGTACGGAAGCCATCAAAGAATGCCATAAATGGAACCCGTGATTTTAAAGTTGCAAGGTGAGATACACCTGCAAGGTCCATTTCTTCCTGAACTGAACCAGCTGCCAGCATGGCGAATCCGGTTTGACGAGCAGCATAAACGTCGCTGTGGTCACCAAAAATCGACAAAGCATGACTGGCCAATGCGCGTGCACTAATATGGAATACGCAAGGAAGTAACTCGCCTGCAATTTTATACATGTTTGGGATCATTAGCAACAATCCTTGTGAGGCAGTGTAAGTTGTAGTTAAAGCTCCTGCTTGTAATGCTCCATGAACAGCACCTGCAGCTCCACCTTCGCTCTGCATTTCGGCTAACCTAACCGGACGACCAAAAATGTTGGTTTTCCCTTTAGCTGCCCATTCGTCAACATATTCGGCCATGGTTGAAGATGGCGTAATAGGGTAGATACAAGCTACCTCGCTAAACATGTAACTGATATGCGCTGCTGCGTAATTCCCGTCACATGTAATAAACTTTTTTTTGTTTGCCATTTTATAAAATTTTAATTCGTGTTTTATTTTGTTTTTTGTCTGTAAATATTCCTGATTAATATAAAAAACCAAAAAGCCATAAGGGTATTACATTTTCTTTTCCAATCTCAATCATATCGGCTGCTGCAAAATATCCATTTTCAACAGGTATTGTGTATTTGCCGCCAACACTGAAATGAAACTGACCATTCACTTTAAAATCTGCTTTTTCTGAACTTTTTAGCTGATGTTTATAGCCAACCTGATTGTAGAAAAATGTTTTCCGAAGTATCTTGCTATTGATGTTTAAATCGTCAATGGCATACATTAGGTTGGTATTGTGTAAATATACCAGGTCGGGTTTCTTAATATCATCTTCATTGCCGTTTGAAAAAAGCATGTTGATGATTCTCGCATTTTTCATATACCTCAGGTAATTCATAATGGTCGCTCTGGAAGTCTGGACATCGGCGCTTATCTTACTTACATTGGGCGAAAATGGAGCCTGACTGGCAATGATTTGTAATAACTTTCTAAGCTTTGGTAAGTATTGTAAATCAATCTGATTGAGGTATGTAACATCGATTTCAAGCGCCAAATTGATATGTTTCAGTAATGATTCACTGTAAAAACCTTTATTGTCGATAAAATAGGGATAATAGCCATCTTTTAGATAATCATTGAAAAAGGCGAGAGGTTTTATTTCCTGAATAATTTCCTGAGCAATATTAATGTGATTGGATAATATTTCCTGAAGTGTATACCTCCTGAAATTTAGATTCGACTGATAATTCAGGTATTCACGGAATGAAAGGCCTTCCAGATGATATATTTTGGCAATGTCTTTTAGTTCATTATTTTCTTCCAAAACGCGAACCACCGGAGAGGCTGAGAATATTATTTTCAGTTCCGGGAAATTATCATAGCAAGTTCTTAATTCTGATGCCCATTCCGGATATTTGTGAATCTGGTCAAAGATGAGAGTCTTTCCACCGGTTTTATAGAATTCGTCAACAAATGAAACGATCTTGCGTTTGGTGAAATAGAAGTTGTTCAGGTTTACATACAGGCAAGTTTTGTCGTTTAAAAACCTTTCTTTCAAAATGCTGATCAAAAAAGTGGTTTTCCCAACTCCCCGAAATCCTTTGATTCCGATGATTCGTTGATCCCAGTTTATATCATCCAGAAGTTCTCTTCTGATTGTTTTTAGAGATTGTTCCAGTAAAGTATTATGAATATTGACTAAACTTTGCATTTGCAGAAATTTGTGCAACAAATCTAATTAAACTTTTCGACAAATTGCAATCTGTAGATAGCAAAAGTTGTTTAAAAATGTAATTTAGATTTGTTAAAAATAGCGATTGATTGTAATGTCTGTATCTAAATTATATTAAATTATGGGATATTGGTTGAATTACCGAACACCTGATTAGTTGAAATATGGTGTTGTCTATTGTTGAGTTGTCAAATTATCTAATTTTACCTGATAAATCTTTTATATGGTCAAAGAAAAGCCTGAATTATTAGCACCTGTAGGGAACGTTGAATCCTTCTATGCTGCACTGAATGCTGGCGCGGATGCTGTTTTTATGGGTCTTCAGGAGTTTAATGCCCGCGGACGGGCAAGCAATTTTACACGATCCTTGTTTCAATTAGCTGTTCTAAAGGCGCACGAAAAAAAAGTCAATGTTTATGTCACTCTGAATGTTTTGATCAAAAATCGTGAAATCGATCAATTGACTGATGTACTTGCTTTTTTGGATGCTGTAAAAGTAAACGGGGTCATCATTCAGGATTGGGGAACTTATTATCTGGCAAAGAAATACTTTCCGCGTTTGGTATTGCATGCCAGCACACAAATGGGTAATCACAATTCGGTTGGGGTAAATTATGGAGCTTCCAAAGGAATTGTGCGAACCGTTCTTGCTCGTGAGTTAACCATGACTGAGCTGGAAATGATATCTGAACGCAGCAAAGTTGAATTGGAGGTTTTTATTCATGGAGCATTGTGCTATTCTTTTTCTGGAATGTGTCTGTTTAGCAGCTATTCCGGAGGACAAGGAGCCAATCGTGGCATTTGTAAACAAAGCTGCCGCCGAATTTATCAGGATGGGGGAGAGCAACATGCTCCTTTTAGCCTGAAAGACAATCAGCAAATTGAAAATCTTCAGAAATTAATGGAATTGGGCATTCGCTCTTTGAAGATTGAAGGCCGCATGAAGTCAGCCGATTACGTTTATCAGGTTTGCAAGGCGTACCGAATGGCGCTCGATGATCCTAAAAATATTGCAATGGCAGCACAAATGCTCGAGTTGGATATGGGACGCGAAAAAACAGCTTGGTTTTTAGGCGGAAATGTAAGTGATGGAATTACTGACGACCCTTCGATTGGTATACACATTGGGCATATTACCAAAGTTGATCATAAAACTATTTCGTTTACAAGTTCTGAAAAGTTGGAAGGAGGTTACCGTATTCGGGTCAGGAATACTAATGATGACGAGCAATTGTATGTGAAAATTGAGAATTTCACCCAGAATGGGAATGTTTATCAAGTTCCGGCTGATTTATTCGGAAAGGTTACCATAGGTGATGATGTACTTCTAGTTCGTGTTAAAACTCAAAGTTTTTCATCCCGTTTGGGAAATGTAAATTCTCTTTCGGAACTTAAAAAAATACCATTAAAAAAGCAGGAGATTCGAAAAGGACTTCAGATTGAAAGTAGTAAACCGCAAAAGCCAATGTTGTTGGTTAGGATTGGAAGTCCGGAATGGTTACCAAAATTACGTTTCGACGATTACGATGTTGTGATTCTTTCTTACAAGCGTTCAGATTGGGATAAGTTTGACCCAAATTCTACCGTTCATCAGCAAAACAGGCAAAAGATAAGAATTGAACTTCCTAAATTTATTTCAGAGAAACATTTAGATTTTTACCGGAAGTTTGCCATTAAATTGGTTGCCTCTGGATTTAATCACTTTTTCATCAGTCATTTATCACAGAAAATGCTGCTTCCTTCAGGAGCTAAAGTGAGCTGTAACGAAAATGTGTATGTTTTGAATGACGCTTCAGCTCACCTGTTTTACGAAGAAAAGATTACCGATTTTACCTATCCGCTCGAAAACGATCTGGATAATTTGTTGTCGATGAGCAATAAGACGGGAATTGTTCCGCTATATTTTTATCCTGAATTGTTTTATTCCAGAATGCCCGTAAAAATTAATTCAGAGAATAACTGGTTTGCCGATGAAACCAATAAGAAATTCAGAATCTCAGTTAAAGATGGGATTACGATTGTTCATCCATCAATTCCGGTGGCATTGTTCCATTACAGGACACAGTTGGAAAAGAATGGATTCAATCGTTTTTTAATCGATTATTCCGGAGAATTGATGACTGCCAATGTTGTTAAGCGTATCCTGAAAAAGTTTCTTGATTCAGAAGCCGTTCAGCCTTCTTCAAATTTCAACTTTAAACTCGGGCTAAAATAAAAAAGAGAGCTTTTTGGGCTCTCTTTTTGTATATAGCAAGTTATCTGTTTATTGATCGTTCATCGAAACCAAAAATTCTTCAATCGAATCGGTTCTCATGATTCGGGTTTTAATGAATTCCATCGCCTCAATTGAGTTCATATCGCTGAGGAAGTTGCGCAAAATATAAGTTTTGTCGAGCATATTCTTGTTCATCAGCAAATCTTCGCGACGTGTGCTTGAAGACGTAATATCCACAGCTGGGAAAATACGTTTGTTCGACAATTTTCGGTCGAGTTGTAATTCCATATTACCTGTACCTTTGAATTCTTCGAAGATCACTTCATCCATTTTCGAACCGGTGTCGATCAGAGCAGTTGCGATAATGGTAAGCGATCCACCTTCTTCGATGTTACGGGCAGCTCCAAAGAAACGTTTTGGTTTGTGCAATGCATTGGCATCAACACCACCCGATAAAACTTTTCCTGAAGCCGGAGCAACGGTATTGTATGCACGCGCTAAACGTGTGATCGAATCCAACAGAATTACCACATCATGGCCACATTCAACCAGACGTTTGGCTTTTTCGAGCACCATGCCTGCAACACGCACGTGGCGTTCGGCTGGCTCATCAAATGTTGATGAAATTACTTCAGCGTTTACGTGGCGAGCCATGTCAGTTACTTCTTCAGGACGCTCATCAATCAGCAAAACCATCATATAAACTTCAGGATTGTTTGCTGCGATTGCATTGGCAATCTCTTTAAGTAAAACCGTTTTGCCAGTTTTTGGTTGAGCTACAATCAAACCACGCTGTCCTTTGCCAATTGGAGCAAAAAGGTCAACGATTCTGGTTGAAAGGTTGTCGTGTCCGTTCCCGGTCAGATTGAATTTTTCATTCGGGAACAGAGGTGTTAAATGCTCAAAAGGAACGCGATCTCTGATGTAATCCGGAGTTCTTCCGTTGATCTCGATTACTTTGATCAGGGGGAAATATTTTTCGCCTTCTTTTGGTGGACGAATGGTTCCTGTTACAGTATCACCAGTTTTCAAACCAAAAAGTTTGATCTGCGATTGTGATACATAGATATCGTCAGGAGAATTCAGATAGTTAAAATCTGATGAACGTAGAAATCCATAACCATCGGCCATAATTTCCAAAGCACCTGTATTGCTTATAATTCCATCAAATTCGTATGGTTTTTCCTGATTCTGCTGTTTTTGTGGTTTCGGTACCTGATTGTCGCGATTCTCCCATTTCTTTTTGTTCTGATTATCGTTCCGTTTTTCGGTCAAATCATCAGGTCTGGATTCTTCTGGAGGCTGTTGTTCTGTTTTGAATTCTTCATTCGATGAATGAACAGTTTGTTCTTCATTGGGTTCAGAAACAACCATTACTGATTCTGTGTCAATTGGATCTTCAGGAAGCAAAATTTCCTGTCTGACTTTTGGGTTTTGGTTGAATTTCGGCTGTTCGTTTTGTTTCTGATTATTTTCAGGGTTCTGGTTCGGATTTTGACGCTGATTCGGATTTATATTCTGTTTTGCAATTGGGTTTTGATTGGGGTTGTGATTTGAAGATCCAGCTTTAATGTGATCTGTACGAGGTCTTTTCTTGATTTGAAGTTCTCTTTTCCCCTCTTTCCGAGGCTCATTTTCCGATGAAATGGTTGGCTTCTCAACTTCAGGTTTTTCTTCAATAGTTTCAGCCGGTTTTTCCTCTTTTTTACGACTAAATAATTTAAAAACAGAATTTTCTTCGCGCTTTGGATTTATATCTCTTGGTGATTTTAGTTTT
>Ga0302296_1000483_pt1 | contig 33206 bp, 55 predicted proteins | sample III_Fen_N3_1_FD_194546 | JGI IMG/M metagenome (GOLD analysis project Ga0302296, IMG submission 194546) | Peat permafrost microbial communities from Stordalen Mire near Abisko, Sweden - III_Fen_N3_1 | ecosystem: Environmental > Terrestrial > Soil > Wetlands > Permafrost | place: Sweden: Abisko... | reverse complement strand
TAGAGCGTAGAAGTCTAAGAACTCTTCGTTTAAGAAGAACAATACTCCTGAAGTACACTTACGATCTGAGATAACTGGAAGTCCTGCGAATTCCAATGTCTTAAATCCTGTATAACCTTTGAAGTTTTCTGCAATGTTAACTGACTTCATGATTCTTTCTTGTGGTTGCAATAAAGATTCGTAAAGGGCTGAGATTGCGTATGTTGTATAACTTACTGTTGGTTCTACTGTTGCATCGGCAATAGCGTTCTTAAGTGTTCTCATTTTTGCAAGTGATACAACTCCTGAGGAAGCTGTTACTGTTGATGCAAGTGTAGGATAGGTTGAACGTGAAAGTCCTCCGATTGATGCAACTGCTGAACCATCGTCAACGATAGCTGCAAGTCCTAGGAAGTCTTTGTTTGCGTTACCTGTACCATCTGCGTAAAGAAGTGTACCGATATCATCAGCCATGTCCTGTGCGCGTCCTCTCATTTCAACTGTAGCTAGGTCCATAACCTTTTGGATTGTGTTGTTAGCTGCAATTTCTGTTCCTGGAAGTGCTACGTTAATAGCGTAAAATCTTGGGTTGTAAACCATAAGTACACGTGTATCTGAAGCTGAAGTTGGAAGTAAGTCAAATCCTGCGAATGATGTACCTGCTACTCCTTTCTGATACTTAACTGGAAAGTCCATTGTACTTGAACGGAATTTCTTTGTCTTTGCCAACATTGCTGTTGCGAAAACGTTTCCACGAAGCACTGTATCAACTACTTGTGGTACAAGATAGTCAAGTGTGATTGTGTCAACTCTGTTTGTAAATGCCATAATAATGTTTTTAAATTAATTGATAATCTGATAAGGCTAAACTGCTTCTCTCCATGAGTCCCATCCACGTTTGAATGATCCCTCCTGGCCTTCTGCTTCTCCTTGAGAACCGTTGTTTGTGAGGTCAGCGACTTGATTGCGGGCTTGTACAGTTTTTTGTATTGCTCCCTTATTTCTAAGTGTGTAGATTTCATAGGCTTTATCAAAAGGGAAGAGTGAGATGTATTTACCATCGGACCCTACTGGTGAGAACTCATCAACGATAGAAAGGATTGACTCTTCAACAGCAGGAGAGAATTTCTTCCCTAGTGACTCTTGTAATTGTTCTAATCCATCATCTATAATTTCTTCATTCTGTTCCAGCGCTTTCTCTTGTGAATCTGCCTCTCCTCTAAACTTATCGAGAGCCTTTTCTATTGCGCGCTCTTCTATCTGTGCTTCACGTTGCAATTGTATTTTATAAGCTCGCTTAGACACGTCGCTATCTCCATACAATTCAACCCATTCTTTTGGTACTGTTAGTTCTCCTTCGGAGCTTGACTCTTGGCGAGTAATTTCCAATTTAGATAGTCTTTCCTCAAGCGTAGCTATCGTTGATTCATAACTATCTCTCTCTTCTTTTACTGCCTTAAATCTACTATAAGGAACCCTTTTTTCTTCAGCCTCTTCAGCCTCGGATACTTCACCTTTATTATCCTCTTGTGAGTCAGAGTCGGTTGCCTCTTCCTTTGCTTCTTCTGGTTCTGCAAACTTAAAGATGTCTTCTTGTTTACTATCTCCTTCAAAAGCTACTTCGTTAGACATTGTTTCGTCTATTTCTAAAGTCATATATTTTTACGGGTAAGTTTTTTGGGATTAGCCCCAGGGGTCACTAGCCTAGTAAACCCATAACGCACTTTTTAATTACTTGCCTTGATACCTATCCTTAAATGCTCCTTTTGATGGATGTGTCAGACCTGTCTTTGGGTCTTTATATCCTTTCTTTTCCCCATTTGTGGTGTGAGCTACTGCGTGTTTATATCCTTTCACAGCACCCATCTTCTTTGCCACTTTCTTGTGAGCTGATTCAAACTCTTCTTTTGTTCCTAGTGAAGACTTCCAGTCCTTTTGATGAGCGTGGAACTCTTTACTTGCTTTCTCTAGTTTTTCTTTTGATGAAATCATATAATATTTAAATTAATCATTCCAAGCTCGACCATGTCTTCTTTGATAAGCTCTATTCTCTTCGTGTTTATCCATCTGTTCTTTTTGAGTCTTCCCTGTCAATTTAGTGAAAAATTTACTTGTCTCATGTTTGACTGGCATTTTATGAGCTACAGCTTTTTTATGAGACTTCACAAACATATGATTATCTATTGTGCTTTCATTCATTTTTCCCATATATTTATTCTCCAGCGGAGCATCTACAGTTAGGGTGATAAGGTGGCTTTCCTCCTGTGCTGTATTTTCCATTCTTCCCAGCACACTCAGGACAGGTTTTTTCGTCTCCGACTGCCTTAGAACGAAAACCTATGCCTTGTGACATTTTTGCTGCTAGATATTTTCTTGTAGATATTTTTGCTGACATAATTATTTTTTATAATATTCACTTGACTGATTCCCCGACTTGGGATAGTCTTCACACTTTTCTTTCTCTCCTGCTTCTATTATTTGGACGTCACCATTCTTTCTTGAGTCTTCTTGGTCTTCAGTGATGTCGTTGATATATTTGTTATCTTTCATAGCGTTCTTTATGTTTACCTAGTCCAGCTTCTTTTTTAAGCTCTTCTATTGGGCGACCATGAAAGGTTTTCATCTTCTTAGCTACTGCTTTCTTTTTATCTTGCTCTTTATACTTATCTTGGATTTCTTTATTTTTCTTTGCTATGTGGTCTGGAGAATATCCAAAAGGTTTTATTCTGTTTAACATATTATAATTTTACGCTACCTAATAATTGTGCTGATGTGGCTCCGACAGCCTCAGCTGGAGTATTGTTTCTTGCTTGATTACTTTCTTCTGCGCTTACTACTCCACTGTTACCTACTCCTTGAACTGCGGTCTGTGGTCCTCCAAAGTCTGGGAACATAGCTTGTGGTTGTAATGCTCCTTCTTTTATCATAGTCCATGTCAATAAGTCTTTTGCGGATTCATAAGGGTTAGGGAAGTCTAATTTCTCGTAGAATGAGATAGGGTCTATTCCTTGCGCGCTCCATAGGTCCATAGCCTCGTTTCTCTGTGTTAGTGGATCCTTTGGTACTAGGGAACCCGACTTGACTGTTACGTGAACTGGTTGAGTGAAGTCTGTGTTGATTATCGCGACCATTGTATCCTTGTTGCGGTCCAAGCCTATTGGGAATGTCTTTTCATCTGTGTAATAAACATACATCATCTGGACGAACCAGTTGTAAAGGTTTCCAGCCATAAGCTCTATATATTCTGTAATCCCTCCACCAATACGAGAACTGTCTAATTGATTTATGAGTATCTTTCCACGAACACTCTCCTGGCTCTTGGTTCCTTCTGGGCTTGAACCTGAAGTTCCAAAGATGTTACGGAGCTCATTGCGGGCGTCTCTCAAGTGATTAAAGACATCTCCTGGTAGCTGTGGGGCGTTATCTCTCTTGTATGCCTGGCTGATGTCTCCTTCTGGGACCCATAGTGGGTTACCACGAGCAAGCTGGGTAGCAGCTTCTGCGGCCTGTTCTTTTGTAAAGTATTTACCTGATAAAACAATACCATTGTTCTGGGCCTCAACGTTGCGGTCTATTTGCTGGTATCTCTTGTTGATAGTGTCTTGTAGTGGGATGTTCTGGAAGACTAGGGAAGTCTCATCGTGTGGACGCTTTCCTAGATTAAAGATTGAAAGGAAGACATAAGGTATCATTGGTCTATCAAAATGGTTTTTTCCCTTAACAAATTCCTTCTTCTTTGCTTTTGTGTTTGGATCTTCTCTCTCTACTTCTCCGTCATAGTTCCAGTGTGGGTTCTTGAACTTTCCGAGGACTTGATGTTCTAAAGTAAAGAATAGGTCGTAGTTTGTATTCCATTCAATGTAATTGAGGTTGGTTCCAAAGTTTCCCTGACACATAGTTCTGATGTAAGATTCTTTCTTTGGGAACATTCGTGAGAGCTTACGAGCAGATGCGCGCTTTCTTTCTCCGAGGAACTCTCCATAATAAGTTCCGTCTACATCTATTTCAGCATTCTTATCAAATATCAAACGGGTTGCGCTGACTTTCTTAATATCATAGTCTTGTTTTGTAGTATCCCAGACAATCTTAATACAACCTAAAAGATTAAGGACCCAGTCGCGGGTTGCGCCCTTCAACTTCATTCTCATTAAGGTTCTTTCTCCTTGATAGTTAAGTATTGGTTGTAGTGCTTTCGTTAGCTTGTCTTGCTGTCCCATAGTAGTAGACACGTTAGCTTCTGGGGTTGCGCGGGTAGCAATAGGTAGGAACGTTTCAACTGCTTCAAAGATAAGATTATCAGTCAGTGGACGCTTTGTCCCTGATGTTTGTAGGTCATTGTAATGCTTTCCTAACCAATAATTGACATTGTCTTTTTGTTGTGTCTTGATGTCTTTCTGATAAGTTGCATCTTCGGAAATCCACTGCGCAGTTAGCGCAATGATTTCTTCTTCGGTCATTGTTGATTCAAACTCTGGCTGCAACTGTTCTTCACCCTCATCTTCATCAAGTGATTTTTTTCCTTTATTTAAAGGGCCAAAGAGTTGCTGGACTCCTCTAACTGAATTGAACGCGTTACGATTATTTATTATTCCCATAATGTTTTGTGTTTAATTTTTTTATAATATAATTATAAACCTAATATTTTTATTTGTAAAATATTTTAGTATATTCTTTGTGGACGAAACAAGTTTTTTCCATCGGCAGTGGTAGTGTAACCCGTTTCTCCTATACTTTCTTGTATGTTAATGATTGCTCCTTCTCCATCCATAAACCTATCCATTCCTGCTCTCCAGTAAAGTGTTGCGTGGACGAAATCGTCACGATCACTTCTCATCCACTTGTGGCGAAGTTTACCTAGTTGGTCCTCTTCACTTATTCGATAGATGTGGGACCAATGAACCCAGTAATCATACCAGTCAGTTTCGGTCCCATAGATTGGTATTCTTCTGTCTGTGAACTCATCTATCAATAGCTGAATGCCTCTGTTGCGGTCAACTGTTACTGAACCCTCATCATCGTTCCATGAGAATAACTCTTCGCTCTTTCTGTCTAAGCGGTAGTAAGCTAGGAATATGCGGTTTTTGTATCTTGATCGTAACTCACGGCTTGCTATCAAGTCTCCTCCTGAGTCGATTACCATAATTGCTTTAGGCCAGCGCTTCATAAGAGCCTCGAGTTCTCCATAACCCTTACAGTCTCCGTAATAGAATATCCCGTCTCGGTTACCTATCACATATCTGATATCACTTCCTGGGTCTACTCCAATAACAATGCGTCCTTTTTGTTCGTTTATTGCGTCAGTAAGGTTACGCATAATCATATCCTTCTGGACCGTGTTACCTGAGCCAGTGTAAGGTATCCCTAGTACGAAGTTAGCAAAGAAGTCAGCGGGCTTTGTTTTCTCTAAGTGTTTGACTGTGTTAGCGGACACCCACGGAGCCATCAATAATGAAATCCAGTAGCCATTTACTCCATTTGGATTTGTATCTTTGTTATATGTTCTGTCCTTCCAGCGGGCGATCCACTCTCCATCGTTTCTATTTAGTTCTGTCTTACAGTTGTTACAACCATAGTAATAGTCCTCACTTCCTTCTTTCTTCATAATGTTCTCCATTACCATGTATTGCTTTTTATTACATTGCGGGCATTTTACGAACCAATGCTTCTGGTCACTCCTGGACCATAGTTTATGAACTCCTACCTCTGGAACACTTGGGTTACTAAATAGCCACTGCCAGCCATACTTTGAGTGTTGGAGACGTGAATAGTATTGGTCCACCACCTTAAGGTTAGAGCGGTCCACCTCATCGTGGACGTTTAAGTCTGAGGATGTTGATAGGGCTTCACGTTCACTCCACGTTCCACGGTAGTATATAACAGAATTACCCACACGCTTCTGCTGTATGGTATCTTTCTTTTCTACCCATTCCTGGAGTATTGGGTTCTGTTCTATTATGCGGTCCACCTTTGATGTAACCAGGGTCTGCACGTCTGAGAAGGTTGGCATGGTGTAAATCATATCCATCTTCTTTGTGTATGCTAACCATAGGCTTTTAAGTATTGCTGTGGTAGTAAATCCTATCTGCGCGGCTTTCATTATAGCTTGGTGTGGAGCTTGGTCTGCGAAAATGTCCCATAAGAAGGCGTGATTGTGGAAGTCTAGCTTTTCTCCCTGTTCGTTCTTTATGTTGTTAGTCTCTAGGAAGATATGGATATCCACTAGACCTAGCATTTCTTTTAGTTTCTCGTCCATTATTTATATTTCTTCATCTCCTTAGTTTGGGCTTTAGCCTCTTTAGGATTTACCTTCTCTAACATTGGGATAAGTTTCTTATGCTCTTTTAACATAGACATTTTAGAAACACATACCATTTTTGCTTTATTCATATTACTTTGTTTTTTTAGCTTTCAATTCGGCTGAGACTCGACGAGCTATCTCAAGCACGTTTATATCATTAAGACCATTGATAGGTTCATCGTTTGTTGTGATGTCTATTCCTTGCTGTGGCATTCCATCAATGTAATTCATTGCGAGTTTTATCATATCTCCCTTACCCTTAACAATAGCTTCGGTAAGTATTCTTTCCACTAACTTGTCTTGATAAGTTTCATCTCTTCCTGGGATCTTCTTTTGTAGTGCTTCAAATAATAAAGTAGTGAGATGTCTTGCTCCCTTTGGTTTACCTGCAGGGTTTCCACTTACTCCTGGAGCAAATGTTCCATCCTGCTTTCTTCCTGTATTTTCAGGATTAGTTGTTGTCATTTAATAAGTATACACCATAGTTTATTCTTTTGACAAGTAATAAAAGAAAAACCCCATATCGATGGAGTTTTTCTTGGTAGGGAGGTTAATCAATATTTAATAAGTAATAAGGTTTTCTCATTGCATTGTTTGTTCCAAAATATAATTTTTGTGCTTTATTTAATTGAGTGTAAACAAGAACTATTGTGCCGAAGTGCCTACCATAACCCAGCTATTACTATAATTGTATTCCTTCTGTATTGCTTGTCAAATATAAAAAAATACTCAAGGCAAATAGATTAATATAAAAGAAATATGTTTCTATGCCCCGAGTATTTTTAGTGAACTATTAGCTGAGTGTGGACGTCTGTGTACTCCTGTTTGATATTGGCTTGTCTCAACGCAGGTTTATACCATTTCGTTTTACCAAGTTAACATATTAATTATACTACTTGTATTTTTCTATGCAAGGTCTACAATTATATTAAAGGCACTTTAAAACTTAATACAATGACAACAGAAGAAAGACTTTTGAATGTTGGCTGGCAAAGACTCAGTCACTTCGCAGAACTTACAATTCTTGGTAGAGAAAACAAAAGACTTCTCTATGCTCCTAAAACAGATTCAGTGGAACGCATTTACACTGTTTCTAGCTCTAATGAACGCCTCTTTGACTTGAGGTATCCTACATCAATTGATTTCCTTGATATGTTTAATGAAGTGAAAAAATGAAAAGATTAAAGGTCTTTATGAAGCCCTTGCCAAAGCCTAAACCGAAGAACGACCACACTAATCGGCATCACGTTGTACCTTCCTCACGGGGAGGTAGAAGTACCATTGAAAATATCGCAATCTTGGATATTGACAAACACCAACATTTCCACCACGTCTTTGACAATAAAGATCCTGTTGAATGTATTGAGTATCTAGTAAACTATTTTTGGCACACCCAAGATGGTGAAACTGGAGAACGGTTCATATTCGAGTGGTTAGACAAATACTACGAGAAGAATTAAAAAAGCCCCAACGAAAGTTGAGGCCTTTTTAATGTGATATAAGTGTCACAACTTTATTATACTATACTACCTTCATGTGTCCATACTCTTTCCAGTACAAGTTACTTCCTGGTTGTAGTGTGTCTCTCCTGAATATCTTTCCATACTTAGGGTCTGTTCTTCCATCGTACTTTCTGATATAAGCGCGGAATTTACACCTTTCACAATAAGCTATGAGTATTCGCTCATCGTTTACTAAGTCTTTCATCTTATGTACTGAGTTTTTATTGTCGCCACACATATTATTTTTTAGCCTTTTCTTCTGCTTCCTTTACTCTTAGAGCGTCATATCTAGTGGTATACTTTTCTATTTTACTCATTAGAGCGGCGCGTTCTTCGTGGTTTTTAGAAGCATTGAATACTCTTATAAACTTATTAACATTTAATACTCTTTTATTTTCTTTTGCTTGCTCTGGTGATATTATTTTTTTCATATTATTCGATGGCGCATATCGCGTCACTATCTGAACTTATAAAGTAGTATTTGTCTTGACCTTTAGTTATAACGTCTACTGCCCAGGCTTTGAAGTATAGAGTTTTACCTATTAAATCATTTGTATTCTCTTCGTCTGTAATATCTGGGTTATTTTTTACTAGTGTAACGAAAGCATTACCTCCTATCGCAATTATAGTTCCATGTTCTTCTATTGCGTCAGATTGTATTGCGCCAATTTTAACTTCTTTTATATCTAGCATTATCTTATTTCCGAGTGGTTTCATATTCTTTATCTATAAATTCTTTAATTAATAATAAACATTCTTCTAATGTAGGTTTTTCACAAATAAAAGTATAATCATTTTCTCCATACCAATCTAACCCAGCTCTCCAATGTTTATACTCATCTTTCCATCTTTCTATTCTAAGCATATACTTAGAGCCAATTTCTTTAGTAAGTTTTTCAATTAAATTTATATCTTCCATATTATTTTTTATCATCTTGTTTATCAGTGATACAAACCTCCATGGTAATGTAATTAGCTGCACTTTGTAATGCGTTTGTTACTGCACACCTTGTTACTCTTGCTGGGTCTATAATACCTGCCTTTATCATATCTACTGCTTTGTCGTTCTTTGCATCGTAGCCTTTCTTGTTTGGGAGTTTCTTTACTATCGATGTGTAATCTTCGTTACAGTTCTCTATGATTGCTCGTAGAGGTTCTTTGAGCGCGTTTCGTAGGATCACTTCTCCTGCTGAGTTGCCCTTTAGCTTGTTACTTATGCGGTAGAGACACATACCTCCACCCTCTACAATTCCCTCTTCTAGGGCTGATTTTGTGGCGTTTATGGCGTCTTCTATCTTATACTTCTGGTATTCTCGTTCTGTATCTACGTGAGCGCCTACCTTGATGGTTGCTACTCCTCCTGCGAGTTTATCTGCTCTGTCGTTTAGGAACTTCTTCTCGTAGATGTTCTTTGTGTTCTCTACCATTGCGCGGAGGGTTTCTTCTTTCTCTTTAGCTTTTGGAGAGTTGTTTATGATTAAAGTCTTTTTGTTACTTGAGACGATTCTCTCTACCTTACCCAAGTGTTCTAGCTTTACTTCTGATAGCTTTATACCTGTGAGTTCTGATACGAGAGTTGCGCCAGACATTGCTACCATATCTTCTAGGTCTGCATTACGGGCTTGGATTACTAGTGAGTTGAACATTCCTGCTGACTTTGAGTTTACTAGGGTTCCAAGCACTGCGTTATCTATATCACTTGCTAGGATTACCAGGGTTGTGATCTTGTTTGTCTCCAGGAGTTGCAATAAGACCATAAGGTCTGGGAGTGAAGAGATTCGTCTGTCTGTTGCAAACACTCTAACATTTTCCAGTTCTGCTGTTCCATTTCTTATATTATTTATAAATGCGTGGTGGGCGAACCCTACGTTGGTCTCTAGCCCCTGGGATATTTCGTATTCTATCTGAGGGAGAACGTTGTCCTCTACATTGATAGGGACTCTTCGTCCTACTTTGTTTATAATGTCTGTTATCAAATTACCTATGGTCTCATCTTCTGCGGAGATAGTTGCTACATTTGCGAGCTGGTTGTCCTTTACAGGCTTAGCCATGTCTTTTATGTATTCATTTACCTTGTCCCCCCATTTTATAAGTGAGCGTTTGATGTCCATTGGACTCTCTGGTCTCTTCTGGGCTTCGTCTATTATTGCTTTCAAAAGGACAGAGGTAGTGGAAGTTCCGTCTCCTGCCTCATCGTCTGTTTGGCCTGCGGCGTTCTTTACAAGCCACGCACCCATATTCTCGAACTTATCTTCTAATGTTATTGAGTTGGCGATGGTCTTTCCATCGTTGGTTATCTTAGGTTGCATCTGGTCATCTATGAAAGCATTACGCCCTTTAGGACCGATGGTTGTGCGAATAGACTTCACTACGATGTCTATTCCTACCTTGATTTTATCTTTAGCATCTCTGCTGAAATTTACTTGCTTACTCATATTACTTCTTTTTATTCTTAACTAATACTAATGTCTTTTTAATGGTATCTATTTCTGGTTGTTTTTCATAATAACTTCCCCAAGAAGCTGTAATGCCATATCTTGTTATTATTTGAGGGCTTGTTTCAATTTCTTTCTTTATAGTTTCCTTAACTCCTAGATAATCATATATCGCTTGGAGTTTTTCTCTTATTTCTAAATCGTGCTTTCCTCCCACATGAAGCAATTGATTTTTTTCAAGGTCGATTAACTTGTTTTGATTAGCTTCAATTTGTATGAGTATTCTTAATAATTGTTTTTTCTTTATCATATTATCTGTCTTCATCTTCTAATATATCTCCCAGGGCGAGATCTCCTGAGTGGTCTTTAATAATTTGCTCTGTTTTATTCACAGTGATGAACTCTCCTTTTGGAGTTTGCTCATTTATGATTGAGTTAATAGTTGCGCGGGTTACTTCTTCGGTCTTGATATTCTTATGCACTCGTTTGGCATAGAAAAATAATCCTCCGATGAATCCTCCAACTAGTCCAAGCACTAGCCCTAATAAAAAACTAAGCATTTGGGTCTTTTATAATTACAGGCTTTGCTGTGATACCAGAGTCTCCATAAATCATCTGGATACTTAAAACTAAGCCCTTACTTGATAAAAGTTCGTTAACTTCTTTGGCGGCTTCGCCTGCGACCTTTTCGAACTCTACTTGTTCTGCACTTTTTTCTTCTTTAGACATAATTTATACTAAAATTACTAATAATAGTGATATTATACTCCACCTCATATAAAACTGTCAACTATTTCTCTATTTTTTTGTATTCCTCTAGTAGTTTTAGGTAGTGGTATATCGCTTTTACACTCTGTTGCCTTAAAAGGAAGAGGTCGTCTAGGTATTTCTGTCCTTTATCTCTCAATAGGTTCCTTGAGAACATTGAACCATTTCCTCCTAGGTTAATATTGCAATAATAGCATTGTATTCTAAGGTTATCTAAGTTGTATCGGAGAATAGCCCCTCCTACCGAGTTAGGGATGAAATGTCCAAGTTGGCGGTTACTTCCATCTACTTCTTTATCACAAGTGTAACAGTGATGCTTACCATCCTTATCTATGTATCTTGCGAGACTTATTCTTCTGCACTCTTGCCATAACTCGTCTTGTATCTTTCTTATGTTGCTCTTGAATTTTCTTTTTAGCATAATAATTTTCTATAAACTTAGTTACAATGTAATCATAAAGTGAATTTTTCATATATTAATCAGTGAATTTTTCTCCGCAAGAAGGGCAAGTATGTTCTTTCTTTTCTTTAGAGTCATCAAAATTATCTAAAGATAAACTTTCTTCTTCTGGATAACCTAATCCAAGTTCTGTATTATCAAATCCTAAATCCTTAAGTTCTTCCATTTCAAAATCAGCTCCTAAAATATCAAAATCAAAAGTTCCGCGCAATTTATTTAATTCTAGATTTAAATCTTTAAATTCTTTTTCAGTTAGTTTTCTATTTGGTATTCTTACATCAATTTCCTCAAAGTCTCTACCCAATAAAGAAAGAGCCTTACATCTCTGATGACCAGAAATTAAGACTCCATCAAAATCAATTATAGGTACATCTACTAAATTAAATCTATATAAACTCTTCTTAAGATATTCTATTTGTGCTTCTGTTATTTTCCTAGGATTCCTCTCATAAGGAATTATATCAGAAACTTTTTTCTTAGTATTTAACCAAATTAGTTGTGTGTTCATATTAATATAATACTACTAAAAATATTTTAATCAAGTATATTTATAATTTAGGTATAGGAAATTAAAAGCCATTTAGTATTATAGTCTATTCTAGTGAATTATTTTGTGAGAATTTCTCTTCTCTAATTCTTATGTCTCACTATCAGAGGAAGCTCGCACGAGCTATCTGTGGGTTTCTTGCGCCAAGACATTTTACTAAAAACGCAAGATTCACTTCTATAACTTAGGGTAGCTGGATTCTGCCAGTCACATCATTATAAAGTCCTATAATTTAATCAAGTAAGATTAATATGGCAAATAGGTCCGCCAACCATATTAAAATAAAAACCCTTTCACAAGAGCTTAACTAATTTCTTAATTAAGCACCCGTGAAAAGGTTTTGAATCTTTTGGGTTTCTTGTGGTAACTAAGTTACATTCAAATAATACTATACCTAATAAAATAAGTAAACAAGTTAATTACCAATAGAATACAAAATAAAATGAGTGTCAAATAAAGTTATTGACAAGTTGTTTACATAGGAGTATATTTTAATATTATAAATAATATTAAAATATTTTATGCCTAATGTAGAAAGTTTTAAATCAAAAGAAGAGTATAGAAAGTGGTATTCTAATTATAGAAAAAAAAATAATGAAAAATTAAAGATATATAATAGACAATATATAAAAAAATGGAGAAGTAAAAATGGAACAGAAAAAGATAAAGTTAGAAAATTGCTTTATCACGAAATTGCTAATAATAAAATTGTTAGAGGTCTCTGTGAGGTATGTGGAAATCAAAATGCTGAGGGACATCATTTTGATTATTCAAAACCATTGGAAGTTATATGGTTATGCCCAGTACACCATAAAGATATGCATAGAAAATTATAGTCAAATACTTATCCACAGGTTAGTAATAAAAACACTTGACTCATAGCAATACCTTTGCTAGTATGTAAGTAGAGGAGGTTTGGTCACCTCACAATTAATAAAAATTATTTATGAAAATATTAAAAGAAGTTGTCGCTTGGGTTTGTGTAGCAGGTATAGCAGCATTATTAGTTTATTGTGTTTTATATTAATTTTATGAAAATTAAAGAAGAATTTGCAATGATGGATTTTTTTCTCAAGTCGTGCCAGAGGTTATATGAGGAGAATCAAGCAGATATAAAAAATAGGACAGGGTTCAAGTCTAGCGGGGAATATAACACAGGTTACATTCAAGGGTTGATGGATGTATCAGACGCAATGAGTAAGTGGAGGAAATTAGATAAATAATATGAACGAGCTAGAATTGTTCTGGGAGAATATAACTCCCGAGTCAGAAGAAAAGTTACAAGAGTATTTTATAAATCAAGAAAGAGAGTTTGGAGGTATGGGAGTTACTAAAGATAATGTAGAAGATTTGTTTGAGGTCTGGTCGGAGAATTTAGATTTAGAAGACATAATAAAAATATTAAATGATAAGTATTAAAGATTACACTCCCGAGTTTATCAGGAACCAAAGAGCAGAGGTTCAGTCAGAGGAAGAGAGATGTGGCATTCCCCAAGAGAATAGGATTATCAATTTACATCCTATGACTTACAAGGAAGCCATCCATCTCGCTTGGGAGGTTTTAGAAGAGAAAAGGAAAGAGGTTGAGTCAGATGTTAATCGTCCCGAGGGTTCAGTCAACCAATACGAGGACGCGATAGCATTATTATCAAATTTATTTTTAAGAGATATTATATAAAATATCTTGGATAGTTATGAAAAATAAATTCAAAATTAAATGTAGTTTATGTGGTATTGAAAAAAATGTATCATATAAAACTTTTTATGCTTTTTATAATTATTCAAAACATAAATGTTGTAAATCTTGCACTTCTAAAATAGCCTATAGAAATAATCAAAACTTTGGATTTAGGAATGGTAATATTGTTAGTAAGGAGACTAGAGAAAAAATAAGTAAATCGTCTATAGGTAAAATTGGTAAGAATAGGGGAATAAAACTTTCAGAAGAACATAAAAATAAAATAAGACTCTCTCATTTAAAAGAAAAATCTTATAGATGGATTACAGATAGAACTAAACTTAAAAAATCAGAAAGAAAAGATAAAGATGTTCAATATATTGAATGGAGAACAGAAGTAAAAATTAGAGATAATTATAAATGTAGATTATTAAATAGTGATTGTAGGGGTCGCCTAGAATCACACCATATATTTAATTGGATAGATTATCCAGAATTAAGATATGTAATTAACAATGGCATTACACTTTGTGCCTTTCATCATCCTAGAGGTCGTGGAGAAGAGAAACGAATGATTCCAATATTTCAGGAATTATTGTCAGTATCAGAAGTATAAATTTGAGTAAAATGGCAGATTCAATTATAGATGTTCCAGAGAACGATTCAGACTACGATTACTGTAAGTTAGATAAGTTAAGGGAAGAGGCTGAGCAAGCCGAGAGAGATGAAAGAGAAAGCATCGAAGAATTATCAGATTTAGATAGAGATTTTATATAATGAAAAAACTTTACGAATTTAATGAAGCTAAGCACGTTCACTCATTAGGAGGTAAAAGACTCTATGGGGTGACAACAGTTTTAGGGGTTATAAGTAAGCCTTCACTTATTCAATGGAGCGCAAATCAAGCGGTTGAGTATATTCAAAAGAACTGGGAGGTATATATCGCTACTGGAACTCCTACCACAGACCTATTTATTGAGGCCAAAACCGCCCACAGGCGCACGAAAGAGGCCGCAGGGGACATTGGGACCACCGCTCACCAAGCTATCGAGAAATGGATCAAGTCTGGGTGTGATGTAAATGTACCTATTGCAATATTCTGTGGGTATGATAAACAAATCCAGGAGATGTTTATGAACTTCGTAGAATGGGTACAAAGTAACAATGTAACATTTTTAGGAAGTGAGAAAAATGTTTACTCTGAGAAAATGTGGCTCGGTGGCATAGTTGACTTTATCTGCACTATCGATGGTAAGCGTTACGTGGGAGACATCAAGACTTCAAGCGGTATCTACCCTGAACACTTTCTACAATGTGGAGCCTATGACCTTATGCTCGAAGAAATGGGAGATCCTAAGGCTGAGGGTTACATTGTAGTAAACATTAGAAAGGACGGAAAGATGAAAATCAAAACATTTAAAAGAACCAAGATATTTAAGGAAGCGTTTGTCCACGCTTTAGAATTATTCAAGGCTATGAAGAAGATAGACTTCAAGCCTTACTAACATGAAAGAAGATATACAGAAAATAATTTCTGATTTTATGGAAACACAAATGGTCGATGGTAATATTGATGAAGAAGGACTAACAGATAAACTTATTGAATATTATGAAAAAAGAAACACTACCACAACTCATAATGAAACGTTTTAAAATCAATTGGAGAAATGGCCACCAGGGGTTTGTAAACTCTCAGGCTATCCAGGATGTTATGCATTCTATGACTGGGCGTAAACACGAGACTGTTGGCCGCGCTCTCCGTATTTTAGCGGAGGAAGGCCACATAGAAAAGAAGTTAATGAAGCCAGAAGGTCACAAGGTTGAGAGTGTCTATTACAAGTATATCCCTACCGAGCACGAGCAGTTGGCTATGTTTATGGGGAACTATAATAAAAAATAGACCCCTTTCGAGATCTATTTTTCTTCATTGCAATTTTAAAGGTTATGTTTTTAACGATACAAAACTAAACGCGTAACAATCCATTAAGGATGTATTTATATCATAGCACAGAGTAGTCTTATTTGTCAATAAAAGTTATCCCCACTTTTACTTGACTATAACAATACCTTTGCTATGATGTAGGTATACATCTGTTGACGCATTGTAATTAGTAGAAAGGAAAGACGTAGTGGTGGCTCACGCTGGTACTATCGTAAAGAACTGGAAACTAGTTGCAAGTCGTCAGCATAGGTCGAGGCTGGAAACATTAACAAACAAATAACAAACACACATAATTATATGGCAATACCAAAAGACACAGTTATTCCAGCTTCAACTGGATCGTTCGCAAAAATTCAAGAGGGTAATAATCGTTATCGAGTTTTATCAGATGCAGTTACTGGATGGGAGGGTTGGAAAGACAAGAAACCTTTTCGTCACGAGGGAGATGTCTGTAAGATTACAGCTGAACAAGTTGACCTTACTAAAGACGGGAAACCTAACATTAACTACTTCTGGGCTATGGTTGTCTGGTCTCACGCAGACAAAAGAGTACAGATTTTAGAAATCACTCAGAAAACTATAATGAACGCTTTAGTCCAACTAGAGCAAAATGTAGAAGACTTTGGAGATTTAAAGAATTACGACATCATTATTAACAAATCTAAGGTCGGAGATAAGACTTCTTACACGGTCCAGGGAACACCTTCAAAGGCGCTCACCCAGGAACAAGTAGAAGCCCACGAAACAAGTGAAGCAGACTTATCAAAACTTTTTAAGGGAGACTATCCTATAAAAGAAGCAGAAGCAGAAGCTAAGCCTGAAGATATACCGTTTTAATGTATGGAACCACAATACTTTGACAATGACAATATAGCTAAACCAATTTACAAGATAAGTTCTTTAGCTGATAGAGTATTGCCTACTGTTAAGGTAAAAAAGAGAGGCGGATTAAATGAAATAACAGACCTGAGAGAGAAGACGGCTTTGATGCTAAATCTAAAGCTAGGAGCTATCCAGGGAATTACTAAAGGTTGGACTAAGAAGCAGATATATGATACATATCACTCCGCAGAACAATTCATTAATCCGCCCGCATTGTGGTGGTGTATATATAAACAAAAAAAACACATATATGGTAAAAGAATTAAGCAGAAAGGACTTCGTGGAGTGGGGAAGGAAGGCGGGGCAAACAACCAAGAAGAATATGCCCAAAGATCACTATTCTAAAATTGGCAAAAAGGGAGCAAAGAAGAGGTGGAGTAAATTATTAATTAATAAATAATTATATGAAAGATATTTTAGCAGGAATAATAGGAATAACATTAGGGGCAGTTGGATGTTTAGTTCAAGTTGCTTTCTGGGGTGTTTGTGTGGTTGGTGGGTTGTGGATTGGATTAAAAGTTATAAGTTGGATATTTTAATTTTATGAACGCAATTTATAAAAAAAATGTACACAAACGCAAATATATCCGCAAGCCTCTATGTGCTAATCTCGGTGGAATTTGTGAGTTCTCTCACTGTCGCTGCAATTACCCCCTTATTCAGCCTGAAACTAGGGCTAGAATCGATGAATACCTCCATCATAGACAACGAGTCATCAAGCGTAAAAGAGAGGTGGAATTACAGAAGTTGGATAATGAGATAACAATAGAAGTTTCTCCTAGAATAGATTGGTGTGGGGCTTGTAAAAAAGAGCATGGATATGATTGTCCTAAAGATACTCCTCGCTACAAAGGCTACACCCCTCCCAAGAAATTCAACTACTGGAAAATTCTTATTATTATTGGTTTGTTTGGATTGGTGTGTTTAGGATATGTATTAGCAATAACGGTCGTGGATTTATTAAGTTAATAACATATCGATGGTGTGGTTATGATGTCCCCAGCGTAAAAGTCGTAAAGGTCTACATAGACGTATGGAGATATTAGATGGTAACGGTGTAACTCCGTTCGGGGACGCCATAGCCACATCATCAAGAACATTAAATATTATGAAAAAGAAAGATTTATTAAAACTTCAAGAAAAAATGATAACTTTTGAACACGGTAAACCACCTAAAGGATATAAACCACCATATTGGAGTTGTGATTGCTGGAGTTTACAAAGAATTAGGGAACTTATAAAAGTCGTAAAACCATTTATTAAATAGCCATCTAAAACATTATGAAAATATATAAAACAAATGAAGACGTTATTAAAGACATTAAAAATGGAGTATTAGCAATAGAGGGAGATGTAATATTTGAGTGTTCTATCTCCATACCAGCAAGTATTATAGTCACCGCTGGGAACATCAACGCTTGGAACATCAACGCTTTGAACATCACCGCTTTGGACATCAAAGCTTGGAACATCACCGCTTGGGACATCACCGCTAGGAACATCAACGCTGGGGACATCTTATATTACGCATTTTGTTGTGTATATCAAAATATTAAATGTCTATCTATCAAAGCAAAAAGAACTCCAAGTAAAGAGCCAATTTGTTTAGAGGGTAAACTTGAAATTAAAGAAGATGAAAAGGTTGAAGAACTAACTCTCTCCGAAGTCTGTAAACAACTCGGTAAGAATGTTAAAATTATTAAATAGCCATCTAAGAAATATATGAAAAAGATTAAAAAGTTTTTACATGATAAATTACACTGGGGTTATCCTACATATCCAATAGAAGTTGAGAATATGTATGAAAATCCATATCCACAATACAAATGTAAATATTGTGATGATGTAGTATTAAAAGACAGCCAAGGTAATTGGTTTCACTCATTAAAAGATTAAATCAACTGGTTACAAATATTAACCAGTTCAAAAAATGAAAACTCCGACATATACTTTTGAAACATTAAAATTAGCTAAATTATTTATAGGTAAAATATCTTTACAAGGATTTTTACTAAATGTAGCAAACTCGTTTAAGGAGGGTAAAATTACTAAACAAGAAAAAGAAGAACTATTATTAAATATAAATATATGAAGAAACCTAAAATAGAAATTAAAATACTTTGTGATAAGTGTGGAAAGGATATGCCAAAAGATGAAGAAAAGAGCAACAAAAATTGGTTTGTTTCAAAAGAAAAATGCCCTTGTGGTGGAAAAGGGAAATTATTACTAACTAACTCCCCCCTCATAGATTAAGAGGGAAAGATATATATATATATGATTAAAGCAATAACATTTTTTAACAACTGGTGGAGTAGAGAGGAGATTATTTTACTAGAATTATCTTATTCAAAAAGTGCTATAGTCGTGGCATTATTAGGTTTTGGAATAGTAATAACTATATGAAAAGAATAAAAAAATTACCAATGGAGATGTTTTTAGTTCAATGCGATTGCAGTGAAGAAAATAGAATAGGGTTTTTATATCCTACAGAAAAATCAGCAAATAAAGGTCTATGTAAAACAGCAGTAGTTTCTAAAGTAAAGATTAGTAAGATTAAATAACTATATGGAAAACTCAAACGAAAAATCAAAAGAATGTTGTGTGATGTGTAATCAAGAAAAAACTACAAGATTTTGGGCTAAAGGGGAATGTAGAAATAGATGTTGTCTTTGTCATAAACCATCAGTAGAAGTAAGTAAACATATCTGTTGTGATGGAGAATGTAACCACGATGATTGTTGTGGAAAAGTAGAAGCAAACTGTCCTAACTTTGAACCCCAGTCCATTCCCCTAGAAAGAGATGAGAGGGACATCAAAGCTATGTGTAGAGAATGTAAAAGAGAGTTCACTACTTGGCTATCAGATAGTAATGAATGTCCTGAATGTGAAGGAGAAATGATGTTCTTTGATTATTTACCTACCCCTAACCTCACCTCAGAGAGTACTGAGATGGAAGAATGGGAGATAGAGTTTGAAGAAATGGTTCACGCAAAAGGTCAGTTCATTGTTTCAAGTAGAGTAGTAAAATCTTTTATCAAATCCCTCCTCTCTTCTCAATCCTCCAAAATTAAACAGGAAATGATTAAGGAGATTCAAGATTTAATGAAAGAATTTGCAAATACTCTGTTAGATAAAAGACAATCAGGTTGGGATTGGCTTATAAAAGCTAGAAACATTATAAATAACAGTAATTAAGCAAGGAGATATGAAAGGAAATTTAAAAGATTGTATATGTGATAAAACACCTAATGGAAAACATAGAAAATATTGTGATGCTTTTAGATTATCTGAATTTATGAAAAAAATGGTTGGAGTAGATAAAGATATTACAATAACTATAAATGGTAAGCCATTATCAACTAACGAGCAATCCCCTAGCTCAATAAAATAGGGGGAAGAATATGATTAAACATATAGAAATAAAATCTTATCTCTATGGAGATATAAAAGTATCAATAAAAACTGACTATGATAAAAAAGAAGTTTCGTTAGTCCGAGCTAAAAATATAATGAATGGTATACCAAGTGATTGGGAAAAGATGGAATATGTATTTATTGGTAGAGGTGTGGAGTATAGAAATGGTTGGTTAAATGTATTGCACGGAATTGAGTATGCTATAAAAGAAGCATTTGATGAATTAGAAAAATACTTAAAAGATATAGAAAAAGAAAAGATTAGCAATGTTGAGGCAATATTAAGTGAAGCAACTTTAATAGTTAAAAATAAGGGTAAAAAGAAGTAATTTCCCCCATAGAGTAGATAAATTATATGCCCCGCTCATACATAAAAGTATCCCTAATATGTGCTAACTGTAACAAGGAATTTACTGTGCCTGAAAAGGAATACCTTAGAGGTCGGAAGTATTGTGATAAGATTTGCAGTGATGAAGGGAGAGGATTTAAAATTAAGAAGAAATAAATATGAAAAAATATCAAACAATTATAATAATATTTGTCGCGCTGGGAATGATGACTACAATGTATCACCTAGTATTTAGATGCACCCAACATTGGGTATAATTATATGAAAATACTAATTTTTATATTAGCTTATATGTTAACTAGTATGAGGGATAAAAAATTAAACCTTCCCAGCAAGTCCTTGCATTAGACCACCAGTTTGTTTTGGAGCTTGGGCCATCTCTCCCTTTGAACTAGAAATCTGAAGTAACTGTTTAATTGTATCCATTGGATTAGAAGTATTTGAAGTTGGTTTAGCTTGTTGGTTGTCTCCTTTTAAGAAACTTGTAGCGTAACTATCTACTTTGCTAGCATATGAAGGAACATCAAATCTAACGTTATACTTCTTATTGATACTCCTAGATGGTGATCCATCAGAAAACTTACCAGTATGCGCGTCTTTTTCGCCTTCTCCTGCATTCCAGGCTGAGGCGATTTGTTTTGTATCCCACCCTTTATCAAGCCATTTAGATACTTTATTTGATACTACATAAGTTTCATTATCTGGGGTAAGAGGCATTTCTTTACCGAATACTTCTTTCGAATAACCCCTCCAAGTGCTAGGAGTAAACTGGAAGATTGACTTTAATTCTCCAGTCTTTCCAGCTTTTAATTTACTAGTGTCAGGCTTACCTCCGTTTTCAGCGTAACCTATGGCTTTCACTATTGCGTTTATTTTTTGTTCTTTGTCCATATATTATCTATTAAATATTTTACTAAATAATCCAGATACTCCTGTGCCTAGTTTTGAAGCACCAATACCTCCTAAGATAGCGGGGATTAAACCTACAGCGGTTCCAAGTCCCGTAGCAGCCCCAGAGTTAACTTGTCCATAAGAGTATGGAGTTCCTGTTACTGCTGGAGTTCCACCATATCCACCAGAAGTTCCATAAGCGTCTGATTGCTTTGTCTGGAAATTTTGGAGAGTTGTATTTCCAAGATTATTTATAGCTGTTACATAATTTTTAAGTTGAGCTGGGTTAAGGTTTGAAAGGTCTGCACTATTTACCATGTTTGTTACTTCGGTTGGAGTAAGCTGACCACTTCTTCCCAAGATTTGAGCTGAGGTTAGTTTCAATTCATTAAACATTGAGTTCACGATAGCGGCATTATCTGGAGTCATATTAGCAGCAATGTAGTCTTTAATTGTTTTGTTTACCCAGGGAGAACTAGAATTGTTTATCCCCGCAGTATCAAGGAAGTTTATTACCTGGGGAGCGACTGCTTCGAACTGTCCCATTGTAGTTGAAAGTTGAGCGCCTTGTTCTTGCAAATTTGCCCCTATACCCATACTGGTCTGTGTTTGTGTACTTTGGGCTGTTGGATTAAATCCTTGACCCGTCATTTGATTCATAGCAGCTTGAAGTGAGATAGATCCAGCTAAGCCTAATGGTTGTAAAATAGCTTGGACAGCTGGATCTTTTATATCAGTACCAGCATTAAGATATTGTTGTACGGAGGATATAGCGGAATTAAGTATGGTTGGATCAATAGCCTTACCTGTCTGAGGATTTGTAAGCATACCAAATTGCATTGTTGGTTGTGAGGCACTCAATGCTGACTGTATAGCTCCTGTTTGTAGTCCTTGCTGGGTATTTAAAGCTCCTAACTGTCCAGTAAGAGCATTTAACTGTCCAGTAAGAGCATTTTTTTGGTCTAAATATTGCTGTTGAAGAACTCTTCCCTTACCCTCTTTATATTCTATTGTTCCTGGTTCCAGTCCAATAGCCGCAAGTTGATCCGCCTGAGCCTTATCTAAGTCAGCAATTTTTTGAGAAATATCTTCTATAGACTTGTTCTTTTCTGTGAATTGCGCGATAGGAGTGGTCCCTTTACCTGCTAGAGTGCCTAGTAGTCCAGTATTCGATATATCTGCGCCTACGGGCGTTGTGGACGTTTTTACGGGGGTTGTAGCCTCTGGGGTGACTGTTGGTTTGAAGTTTTGCCATGTAGAAACTACTGGAGTTGGATTAACCGTAGGAGTACTGTATTGCTTTATTGCCGCCTGAGTTTTAGGTCCCATTATTCCATCCTCGACAAGGTTTGCCCCTTTAGCGTTTAGAGCCTTCTGTTGGGATAAAACACTCTGGTCCACTTTAGAAGTGGTTGAGGTAGTTTTTACTGGTTGAACAGTTTGATTCGCGGGAAGAACTGACTGTTTAGGATCAATATTCAAGACTGGAGCTTTTGCCTGGACCCCCATAGATATTTTAGCCTTTGGAGGTGTAGTCAAAGCTGGGTCTTGATAAGATTTCACAGATAACCCCAAGTTGGGTAGGGTTGGAGCTGTTTTATTCATTTGGTTTGGATCGGTATTAAATGTTGCCATATATTATTAAGATAAACTTCTAGTAAATAAGTTAGGGTTGTTGACTTCTTGATCTGCGGGGGTAATCGCCACGGACCACGACTTGGAGCCAAATTCTGCGTCTAATTGTTCTATTCCAGAGTTCCATAAATCTAAGTAAGAAGATGCGCGGGTTGGATCTGGGACACGGGAAGTAAAGTAAATACTCAACGCTCTATAAAGTGGGAGGTCTTGATAATCTTCTGCTAGGATAGACATTTCACCAATTGTGTAAGCACTCGCAGCGCCAACTAAAATGGTAGGTCCCTGGTATTGATTTACTAGAGTTATAGAGGTCGTAGAAGATGAGGAAGCTATTTCATACCATTCTCCGTCTCCTGTAGGTTGAGTTATTCGAATCCATCTGCCTGCCATTGTAGGAGTCCAAGTTGTTCCTACTCCTGTTATGGTGGTAGTTCCTGTTGTAACGTAAGCAGTTCCTGCAACATAATCAGCGACACTCAAGTCTTTAATTCTTGCTTTAAAGTTGTAGGTAATAGGATTTGCACTTGATGCAGGGGTTGGAAAGACATACAACTTTTTATTATAAATATAATAAAATTGTGGGATATCTGAAGTGTAAGGGACGAAGTTTAATGAATCCCAGAATTGTCTATTTGGAGCCTCTGTAAGTTGATAGCGTATATTCCCTACAGAGACGTAAACACTTATCAATGTTTTAATATTAAATGGTAAATCATAGTCCTGTTGACTTGCAACAGTTCCCCCTGGAACAACAGCACTTCTTTCATTGAAGAAATACTTTGTTATTAAATAACGATCTGCATCGTTCATAAGTTGATCACCTAACGCCAAATTATCTGTCGATGTGTTGGCAGTAAGTTTCCCCCATGTGTTTCTTCTTTCTGTGTAACTTCTCATATATGTATTGTATAATTAAATAATAATAATGTAAAACTATGATAGGAATAAGAATCCTCTGATATACCAATTTGATGTTATTGCTACTGTTATTTCAATAGAAGTCTCAGTGATGGCAGTAATTTTAGCCGAAGCTACAGTATTTCCTGCTCCAGTACTATCTACGAAAGCAAAATATGCAGCTGAAGAGGAAACAAATTGTTTTGATAATGAAGTTACGTCAGTATAAGCAGAAGTACAAGCCTGAGAAAAGTTTGAAATTGTATTACCACTAGAGTAATAATCTTGTCCGCTTGCAGTATCAATACTAAAAACTTTTCCAACTCGAGCCTCTCCTGCTATTGTAGCTTTTTCATTATAAGGTCCACCTCCATAAGCACCATTCGTAGCTACTCCATAAAATGTTAGGAGACTAAAATTTGGTATTTTTGATATTGTAAAAACCTCACTTGTAGTAGAGACCCAATTCATAAAGTATTGATTAGCTGGGAGTAAATCATTTTCCTCTATTTTTTGTACGTCTAGGCCATTATGTTTGTGTGCAGGAATTTTAGACAAAGTAAATTGCTTGGCATTCATATAAGAATTTATGCCATCTTGTACCATCTTTTCTGCATCTTTTTTTGTTATGTATTCATCCATATTATCGTATTCTAATTTCTTTAATTCTTACAAAACTTGGTGTGGTTGAGGTACTTGTCATTGTAGCTTTAATCTGCACCCATTGTGCATTTTCAAAGTTTACGGTATCAGTGAGCCCAGACACATCTCCCACTCCTCCACCTGAAGTTATTGGGACATCTGTGAACGCTGAATTAATATCTGTTCGATATGAAAGTGTTACTGATTCTCCCGAAACTAAAGGAGTAGACAGTTTGTATTCTAGGTTTTCAAATGTTCTCTTGGTCTTGAGTTGTCCTACTGGAATAAGATCTGATACTATATAAGACTCTCCTCCAGAGTAAGGAACTGAGATACCTTTATCTGTACCTCCATATGTAGGAGATGATCCATTCCATTCGGCACTAATATAGCCACTACCAAAACCTGCAGAGGATACTGAATTTGTAGCGGTCCATCCTATCATCAAGCCATAACCATCACCTAATGGCATAGTCATAGACTGAGTCTTGTATTCGTACTGTAATAAAGAAGAAACAAATCCAGCGGTAGTATTTTTAGTAGTTATATCAACTTGAAAGAGTGCGTCCGTTTCTAAATCAATACACCAAAGCCCACCGTATTCTGGTATTACTACTCCTGCATTTGTAAAACATTGAACTCCAAAATAAAGTTTATTTCTATTATAAACAGCATCACTAAATAAGTAGTATGGATTAACAGTTTTACTTAACTGTTTGGGCATTTGTTTATAGAAAGATACATTTGAACCATTTGTTTGATATATTCTCCCTTTATACCCACAAAATACATAAGTGGTAGTATTTACTGTTACCATTTTTTGAGTGAAGTTTTCGGACAAATATATCGGGGTTGTATAACCTAAAGAGATTCTATCCCACGGATATATATATTTACCTAACGCTCCAATTAAAATTGACTGTCCTTGAAACTCTAGACTTGTAATCATATCCGCATTTTGAAGAGTCAAAGATGAAGCATTGAACGTCCATGAAGTAGGAACAGTAAATGTTAGACCTGTGTTTGAAGCAGTAGCTGTGTCACTAATTGTTGCAATTTTAGAACTAGTTCGTGCAGTTATAATAGCTCCTGCGGGTATCCCTGTTCCAGTTATGACACTTCCTACCATTGAGGAAGTGAAGAAATTTGTAGTAGTTGTTATAGTAGTACTTCCATTTGTAGTAGCCCCATCTGCGGCTGAAACTGCTCCAGCAGTAGGATGAAATGTTTTCCCCGCAATTTGAAGCAATGAGCCTAATGTATTCTGTAATCCAAATCTTAAATTTCCATCTATAGGGTCTACCACTATCGGTCTATTAACAAAGGACCAAGAAGATGTGATCACAGTCCAACTACTTATAAAGTTATCTGCAGAACTTGTTATGTACGATAATGATGGGTAATTATTATTAGTAGGGTCTCCTACTCTTTTACATACTATACTTGTTGCAGTAGTTGCAAATAAATACCCTTTCCATCCACAAATATTAAAGAGTCCAAGTTGATTATTTGTGGATTCATCATACCTACCAGCACAATAAACCCACTTGTTGGTTGTTCCCCCAGAAAGAATATAGGTATTTAATACCCAAACTCTACTATTAGAGTCTAGACAAAACCATACCTTGTAATCGCTATTAGGAATATCTACCTTTGTATATGAAACAGGAACACCCATGTCACAAGTATTAAAAGTATTTGTTCCTGATCCTGTATCTGTCACTAATTGTTGTGTTCCACCTGCTGAGGTTGAAATAGTAAAAGTGGTTGGAGTTGGAATTGTTTTAATGTAATATTTTTGATATGCAGTTAGTCCTGCGGGTACTGCTCCTCCTGAGTTTACAAAATATATAGCAGTATTTACTTCTAGGGGGACTATCCCATCATAAGTAAAAACATCAGTTCCAGCATCTACTGTATAAGACTTAGTAGCAATACTTGCCTGAGTGTACATAGTTTCGGTTTTCATTGCGACAGAAACTTCTCCTGGAACAGTACTTGGATCTACATTCCTCATATCAAAAATACCAGTATAAGGATTATCACTTATTCCATTCTCCCATCCGTCTATTACTATGTCGTTGTTTTCAAGTCTATATGCCATATGTTTTTATTTGTTTAATCCCCAGTTGATAAATTTGCCTGCGAAGTAAGTTATTATTAATATTATTAAACTGATTATTATTATTTTAACATATTCCATAGCGTCCTTTTGCATAAGTATAATACTTCTTAACTTTCTCTGCACTCCAAGCTACATTTTCTATTATTACTTCATCCATATTACCTGTATAAAATCTTTCTGCGGTTGGGTACTGTCTCTGTCCTAAATAGACAGAATTTGCTGATGTTGGTAAGGCCGACATCGCAGTTGTAGTATTAAAATTACCATTTATATAAGAAATTAAATTTGTTCCATTATAAGTTAGAACTGTATGATTCCAATTTGTTGTTAGAGCTACTCCACTATCATATAAAATAGGAATGCCAGCTCTTTCAAAGGATAATTTTCCAGTAGTTATTTCGCCACCACCACTATCTTCTCCATAACTTAATGCGAACTGTCTTGCTCCGCTATTGTGGTCATTAGCCATAAATATATCAAAAATATTTACAGCTGTTGGTTTTAACCAAAGTGAAATTGTCCAGGCATTACTAATTAATGCAGTATTTAATCCTGTTCCAACTATTATTTTACTACTACTCCCATTAAACCCTGCCCCCTGTCCAAATTTTCCATTAGCTTGGGAATATGTAATTGCTGTGTCTGTTCCCGAATTTCCTAGACCTGACGAATCTACACTACTCCCATTAAGGTGCAAAAGTAACTTTGTATTTGATGATGGTATAAATTCTCCTAAACTCATATAATTAGTTTTATTTTATTAATACATTCTTCAACTGATTTATTTATTTCGTGTTCCCAGAAACGATACACATTAAAACCATTAAAAGTTAAAACCTCATCTTGTTTTTTGGCTTTATTAGTACAGTCTTTTATTTCCCCATTTCCGTGTATCGGACAATTATGCCAGTAGCACCCATCTGCTTGGATTACGATGTGATATTCAGGAAGATAGAAGTCTACTCTTGATACTTTACAAAGAGGTGTTTGTTTTTGGTAGTTTATACCTCTTTTAATTAATTCTGCTTCTATTTTTAATTCTATCTTAGTATCTTTAAAAACCATTGGTGGATTTGTCAATTTTGATATTCTCATTTTCATTCTAGTTTCCATTGATAATGGTTTTCTAATGTAATTCTGTTTCTTCCCTTTTTTCAATAAAGACATTTTTAATCTAGTCGCTTCAGATACTATTCTTCCAACATTTCTTTTATCTCCTTTTTTGATTGAAGTTTTATTTGCTTTCATTATTCCTTTAGTACCTTTATTCCAAGATTTCTGCCCAATATGTGCCTTAGATAATTTTTCTTTTTGTGCCTTACTCCAAGATTTTCCTTTATTCCAATTAGATTGAGTTTTTTGAACTTCTGCCATACAAAGTTTAGAACAATACTTACCAGATTTATTTCTGATTTTTCCTCTTGATTTATATTCCTTTTTACATTGTAGGCAAGTTTTAATCATATCTTTAAATTATAACACAGTAAGAAACTAGGTTTGCATCGTTTATGAATTTAGTTTTAGATAATGGTTTGAAGTATCCCATAATTATGAAAGACTTAAATATCTAGTTGGTAATACATACATTTTTACGTATAGATCAATAGCAGCGGTTGTTTGAACAGCATCTATATCTATAGAAATTCTATCATTTAATGCAATTGATTTTCCGTTATCTGCGGTGAATGGTGTAGGGGAAGCAGCCACGGTTGTTGCAAGGGTTGGTTTTGTAGTAAATGCTGTTGTCCCATTGATGTTTATATCAATGGTTGTACTGTTTGTTGTACCAGCGGTTCCTACTTGTAAATCAGCACCGAGTAAGCGCATAGGCTCGTGTCCGTAGAAAGCATTGGCGATATCAGTTCCTGTAGCTCCAAGAGTACCAGCTACTGAAAATCTTTCATAGAAGTTCTCTGCACCGAGCATACAGTATTTTAAAGATGAAGCGTCTATTGAAGCCATTGTGTCTCCAATGATTGTGATAGTAGTATTTGGAGCGCCATAAGTCGAAGGAATAGAAACCATAGCGCATTTTACTGCACTACTCTCTGTCCATTTTACGATCATTCCTTTTGCTACATAAGCAGTGACATCTCCCGTAACGGTGAAGGAAGTATTTCCTACTCTAGTTGGAGTTCCTGGCATAAGAGTCCATAAAGCTCCTGATGATATTGTCCAGCTTCTATCTGCACTTAAATCTAAAGCAGTTCCATTGATAGTCAATGTTCTTGTTGTTGGTACTTTTGCGGCTAAGGCGTCAAATACTGCGTTCCCTGAAGGAGCTACCGTTGTGTGTCCGTCTACAATGCTGTCTTCTACTTTTCCGTCTGCGTAAGAGTTTGATGTTGTGTTGGCGTCGTTTACTCCGTGTAATGCACTTTGTTGAGCGTCAGTTATATATCTTTTATTAGCTGAATCAGCAATATCAGCAGTTGTAGCGTCAGCACCAGCAGTTACTAAACCTTTTGCGTCGTAGGTTATCTTTGTTTTTGTTGCGCCTACAATAGCGCCATTGGCTACCATAAAATCAGCGATTTTTTTGCCACTATCTTTTATAATCTTTCCTGTAGTTCCATCGAAAGAGGCGAAATTACCGTCCACAGCGCTCGCTGGGCCTGTTACATCTCCTGTCCCTGTTGGCATATCCACATAAAGTCTATGTGTGACTGGGTCTGCATATAAAACTACGGGGGTTTTCCCATCGACTGATGATACTCCTAATAATGTTGGTATATAATTTTGATCTCTCTTTGCCTCTGCCATAATTATGTTGTTGTTATTAATAATTGATTTGTTGCACTATCGACGTAAACTGCGACTGGAGTTTCTCCGTCAACCGCTGAAACTGCATAAAACGCTACTCTTCTGTTATCATCTTTCATATAAGTAGGAGTTCCATTGTCTGATCCTCCACCTGTGTCGTCTACTTTTAGAGAATGGTTTGCGGGATTTCCATAGACAGGTAAAATAGTTTCTCCGTCATCATTAGAGATTGCCAGTATTGCGGATATTCTATTTTCGTCTAAGTATTCGGACATTTTATTTTGTTGGTGGGGCGACTTTAACTACTCCCATAAAGTTACCATTATCAGTAGTGAATAAATTCTTTAATAATACGATAACAAATGCTATGAAAGCCATTACTCCTACGTTTGCTAAAGCCTGCCAATCTAAAGCAAAGATATTTCCTACTGCTTTTATTTCTACCATTACTGCAAGCAAGGCCCATAAACCTCCATAAACTAATGCACTTTTAACGTTAACCCATGATAATTTTAACATATTTATTTAATTTAATTTATTAATATAACCAGATTCTCCTCGACAAAGAAGAATCAATATCTAAATGGATAAAACTACTTGCTATCCCAATGCCTACAAATCCATTATTCCAGGCATTACCTACTATTGTAAGTCTTTTAGTAGCATCTGTGCAAGCGATATCAACTGCAAGTCTTTTTGTATGAGCTGAACCATCTACTCCTCCAACTGCTTTGTTCTCAGCTTCGGTTCGGTAGCCTGAATTTATCTTAAATGGAAAGCCACAAAGCCCACGAACTATATCTAATTTATCAACGAGTATTGGGTCAAGGTCTGATATTTTATATCCCAGACTTCCTGTTCCTTCATCTTTATTAAAATATTTCCATCTAGGAGCTTCTATTATTCCATTGAGAAGATTTAAGTATGGTTTAATCTCGCTCCATGTCTGTGAGTAATTACTGAGGGGGTTCTCTGGATCATTATTTAAGAAATAAGGGCGATTTAAGCAGTCAGTATCCATATAATCATGGACTATCTTTCCATACTTAGTTAGAAGAATGGCAGAAAGAGCGTGAATTACTTCGTGGGTGGCGTATCTGTTTTCTTCCACACAGTAAACTACTACATAGGTCCTTTTTGGCATAAGTGGCATAAGGAAAGTTTTACCTCCTGTGTTTGCCATTTCTTTCTTGTATTTTCTATACTCATTTCGTGTATAACCAAGCATTATTATGTCATATTCTCCTGTATTAAAGTTAGCATTAAAGTAATCTACTGGGTTTGGGTAAGCGGTAGGAACGGTTGTGCCATCTTGGGCTATAGCAGGATTTCCAATTTCAACGGGGAATATCTTATTTATCTTCTTGTAGACACAATCTAATTGCAACCCACGAGAAGTGAAGTAAGAAAGGTCTGGTTTACAATTTAGTGTGAGTATTTTCATTTATTTAAAGTAAAAAAACAATAATCCGACAATCCCAGATACCAAAGCACTAATCACTAACGGAACCAAATATGTCGCACCTTTTACATAACTCTGCCACAGTTCTAGTTTATTCACTCTGCCATTGGTCTTTGACGTTTGGGCTAAAATTAAGTCTAGGGTTTCCTTTGTTGTTTTATGAAACTCCTGGAGACTGTCGGTGATTGATTTATGTTGTAATAAATTCGTTTGACTATTTTTATCTATTAGCATCCATAACTCTCTATTTGTAAATGATTTTGGTTCTTCGGTTTCCATTGTCTTGTTGTTAATTAATAATTTATACTTCTATGCCCTTTTTAATGATAATGTTAGCTATTCTATCTGTTGCATCTATCTCTAATACTAAGTAATTTGATGTTGGATAGACATTGTCAGTTGTAGGGTTCGTTCCACTTCCTCCTGCCATACTTATAAGAGTCCATCCACCTTGTCCTGCAGTCGGAGTAAATGATCCACCTTTAATGTAAAAAGTGAATATTCCAGCTGGTGTGCGAGTTATTTTTACTCTATAAAAAGTATTGTTTGCAAAATATGAAGTAGCAGTTACGTTTATAACTCCTTCAGATGTTTTAATGAAACTTATTGCTTCATCTGCTTTAAAGTCTAATCTATAACTACCTGCTCCTACCACGGCTGTATTTTTGTTTATAAATCCAACTTGCATTACGTTAGTATCTGCTCCTTTGTATAAATCAAATTCCCAAGTTCCATAAGCGGTTTTACTAGGTATTACCAATGCTCCTGCGGTTACATTTTCAAGATATTTTGTACCATTTTGAATTGTAGGGAGAGGAGAAGTTTCAGTTATTGATACATTATCAATTTGAATATCAAACAACTGTGTTCCGTTGAAAGCCAAATCTCCCAATTGAGTTGTCCCATCACAAGCTAGGTTTATTGTTTGTGTTCCACTACCAGTTAGAGTAAAGGCGTTAGCATAAACAACACCTCTTCTTACTTGAATATAAGCAGAACCAGAATTTACTTTATAATCAAAGGATAATTTATATGTTTTTCCAACGACACTTGTTAAGCCCCACTGTATTCTAGGATAACCACTGTTTGCCCCAGCTACAGTTACTTGCAATCTAGCATCTTGTGTTCCTGATATTGGAGATGTTGTGTTTAAGGTATAAGTAGCAGTTGCCCCTCCTGCGATGTTTGATAGAGTACCAACTAGGCCTCCTTCCATATTTCCACCAGTTATATATTCTCCACTTTTTATTTGATATTCTCCTACTTTATAAGCTCCAGTTATCAACTGCCATCCATTAGGAACGATACTTGTTCCGTCTGCTGGTTCGTATTTGAATGATTCTTTGAGAGCTATTTGATCAGCCCAAGAATTATGGTAGTCTGTTATTTCTTGAGTTGACAATACTCTATTATATAATTTAAAGTCTTTTATTTCGCATTTAGTATAAGTACCATTTCCATAGTTTGCTCCTAATGCGAAATTTGTATCTTCTGTAAACTCTGAACTATAAGCGTCTGAACCTATCAATATTCCATTTACATAAAATGACTTACTCCCGTTGAGTAACCAAGTTACCGTTACTGTAGTGTCTACGTTAGCATAGACAGCCGCGCTAATTTGTCCTGCAGCCTTAATCTGATATGTCAAATTTCCTGTACTTACCAAGAGGTCCATACCAGAGGCTCCTGAAGGATTTGCTCTAAATAAATACCCCGAGTTAGTAACATCTTTGAAGTTTACTCTTAAACTCATTGAGCCTTGTACTGAATATTCTGGAGAAGGAGTTTGCATATATCCATTACCACTAAAAAGTAATCCATCTTTAGTAGATGTTACGTTTGTCGCTATTCCGTTTTTTCCATTACCACTTACATCTACAATAGTATTTTTATTCTTCTTCATATTATAAGCACATAGGAGTCCAGTATCTTTCTCTGCGGACAAATCATCAGAGTTAAAATACTCCATATTTTTATTATCAGAAAGTGGCATTTGGCTCATAAAGTTTGCAGTCAATTTTGCTATTTCTGCAGTAGAAAGACAGTGATTATAAACCTCTCCTAAGTATATTGAGGCATTTGGTGTTCTAGCTATAGTTCCTCCAGAATATCCTATATTAAAAGGATCAGTTGTTGAAATACTTCCTGCTTGACTTACTGTACCTACCGCTACTCCATTTTGGTAAAGAGTACAAAGTCCTGCCGCATTTCTAGTTAGAATAAGTATATTGTTTTCATTTACAAGATTTATAGTTGCGTCAAGGTTAGAAACTACAATAATACATCTAAAAAAAGTAGAACTAAGAAATGACATTGAAACTCCGTCAGTTCCCATGGATTGGGATTTACCCATTAAGGTATTGTAGACACTTCCGTGATTTAAAAATCCCTTAATATTACAACCTACTACAAAAGTAAATTCTCCAGTTCCTATAGCATTTATTTCGGGAATATTTCCATAAGAAATCCAGTCACTTGCCACGTTATTACATTTAAAAGCGAGACCTTTCTCATCTCTTTTAAGTTTAGCGGTA
>Ga0302296_1000478_pt1 | contig 33587 bp, 21 predicted proteins | sample III_Fen_N3_1_FD_194546 | JGI IMG/M metagenome (GOLD analysis project Ga0302296, IMG submission 194546) | Peat permafrost microbial communities from Stordalen Mire near Abisko, Sweden - III_Fen_N3_1 | ecosystem: Environmental > Terrestrial > Soil > Wetlands > Permafrost | place: Sweden: Abisko... | reverse complement strand
ATAGATACTCCGAAAAATACCGTATTAACAGGAGCTTCAAACGACCTTTCCGGCTATAGAAATGTTCTTACCGGAAACTTGAGCTACGGAGCGGCTTATTATCCGCACCTGGAAGTCAATCAACGTTATTCAATTGATGAAGTAAACTCTAAATTGGGTACAGATTCGTTGGCTTCACTTAAATCTGCCGGAAGTCAGAATTATTTATTGGCAACCAATGCATTACTTCCTTACTTGAAAATGACCTTACCTCCGTCAGCACTTTTGGCTGGAATTTATGCCAAAACCGATCGCGAGAAAGGCGTTTGGAAAGCTCCTGCAAATATCGCTTTGCAAGGTGTAGTAAAACCAACGGTTGCTATTTCTGATAACACGCAAGAAGCATTGAATGTGGATGCAACTACCGGAAAATCGATCAATGCCATTCGATCATTTGTGGGGCAAGGAACCTTGGTTTGGGGAGCTCGTACGCTAGCCGGCAACAGCAATGAGTGGCGCTACATTCCGGTTCGTCGTTTGTTTATTACAGTTGAAGAATCGGTGAAAAAAGCCATTGCTCAATTTGTGTTTGAAAACAACGATGCCAAAACTTGGGTGAAGGTGAGTTCCATGGTGAATTCATACCTCAATGGTATCTGGAAAGAGGGAGCATTACTCGGAGCAAAAGCCGAAGACGCTTACTTCGTAAGTGTAGGATTGGGAACAACCATGACCGCACAAGATGTTTTGGAAGGTAAAATGATTGTTCGTATCGGTTTATCTGCTGTTCGTCCGGCCGAGTTTATCGTATTGGAATTTTCTCATTTCATTAATCAATAACCCATAAATCGATTTTAGTATGATCGTACAAACACCGGGGGTTTACATTTCGGAGATCAATCAATTGGGATCTACCGTTGCGAAAACGTCTACCGCGATTCCTGTTTTTATCGGATTCACCGAGATACCACAGGCAGGAGCATTGAAAATTAATGGAATGATGGAGTTTGAGCAATTCTTTGGGAAAGCTTTTACAACTACATTCAGAATGGTTGCAAATCAACCGGCAATTCCTGATCGACGCTATTTTTTATACGATAGTATCGTGCTTTATTTTCAAAATGGAGGAGGTCCGTGCTATATTCTAAGTGCTGGTACCTATCAAACGCAGCCGATCAATACCACGGATTTTACCAATGCGTTGTATGCCGGGATTGCTTCACTTCAGCACCTTGATGATGCTACGCTTGTTGTTATTCCGGATGTACACTTTCAATTTGACGACGGAGTACATACAACTGTACAAACACTTACATCAGCTGAATATTCGTCGGTGATTAACGATGCGTTGACTACTTGTGGCAACTTGACCGATAAGTTTCTGTTGACGGATTATCAGACAACGCAATCCACTTCTGCTGAGCTACGAAATGCCATTACTGCGGCCACACATCTCAAGCACGGAGCTGTTTATTATCCGTGGTTGATCCAGCAACGAACGCAGCATATTTCCTTTACCAGTCTTAACGGAAGTGTGGCTTCGGGAACGTCAATTGAAACTGATTTTTTGAAGGTTAAAAGCGATGTGGACGGATTGTATGCCGATTTTGGTGGTTTTCAAACCGTAAACAGTCTCAAAAAAGGATTCTCTGATTTGAAACTACAGTTGGTTACTTCCAACACAAACGGGGCATTTTCGAACGCGCTGAAATACCTCTACAGTTTGATTGTTAAATTGGATCAGGGGGTATTGACCGATCCAACGATTCAGAATTATCGGAGTAATCTGATTGGTGATGTTTCATTGATTCGCGCCATCAAAAACATGTATCGTTTCAAAGGACTTTCAGCTGTGGCAGGATATACAGCCGCAACAGGTTGGCCATCGGCAAACAGTGTATCCGTTAGTTGGTTTACTGAAATAGGAGATACGTATGCTGATTATACCGAAGTAGAAGGAGATGCAAACCTGCTGACGACTTATGTGGTTGGAACAAAAAACAGAAGTGAACTTTTAGACGATCTTGAATCGGGTTCAGTTGTTGATTTACAGCAAATCTATACGGCAATTTCAGGACTTTTTGAGTTGGCTCGTTACAAGTATGACCAGTTAGAAAAAACACTCTTCGAAACCGATCCTGCTTATGCTTCAATCAAGTCATCGATTCAGCAATACTTGAAGCAAGTGCCTTCGCAAGGAGCGGTAGTTGGGGCTTATTGTAAAAACGACCGAGATCGCGGAGTATGGAAATCGCCTGCAAACATGGCTATTCTTGGAATTGAAAAACCATTTGTAGAAGTATCGAATCGGGAACAAGACAGCTTAAATGTTGATGCCACTACAGGCAAATCGATCAACGTCATCCGCACCTTTACAGGCAAAGGTCCTATTATTTGGGGCGCTCGAACATTGGCGGGGAATGATGCTGAGTGGCGGTATATTTCGGTACGTCGTTTTTTTAATTTCTCTGAAAAATCGATTAAAAAATCATTGGAATCGCTTGTTTTTGAACCGAATAATCCACGAACATGGGTAAAAATAAAAGCCATGGTCACCAGTTTTTTGGTGGAACAATGGAAAGCAGGAGCGTTGGCAGGAACCAAAATAGAGGAAGCCTTTTTTATTGAAATAGGACCGAATACCACAACCAATGCCGAACTACTTGCCGGAATTGTCAATGTACAGATAGGTATGGCAGTAGCGCGACCGGCAGAATTTATTGTAGTTGAATTCAGTCACCAAACATCTTAATTAATAAATACGATTAAACTAAACAGATATGAGCAATTATGTATTGGCAACGCACCGTTTTACGGTAGATTGGGGAGGAACCAAAATCGGTTTTCAAGAAGTTTCAGGAATGAGTCATGATACGGAAGTGATCAGCTATGAGCACGGCGCTATGATTGATGGAACAGCTCCAATGAAAAGTCCCGGAAAAACCAAATACGGTGAAAGTATTTCTCTAAAACGCGGGTATTTCAAAGGCGATAAAGAAATGCAGGAATGGTTGAAATTGATCCGTGTGGATGAAACGGCCCGCAGAACGGTTATCATCACGATGCTGGATGAACAACAAAATCCGGTAATGACATGGACTGTTTTCAAAGCTTGGCCATCAAAAATTGATGCATTGAGTTTGAACTCAGGAAGCAGTCAAGCGGCCATTGAAAGCATTTCGCTACAGCACGAAGGATACGATTTCGAAATTTTGTAATTCATGCCACAGTTTCCATTTACCGGCTATCATTTCGGGGTGTACTTTTTATTTCCCCAGTTTCAGTTCAACGCTGCTTTCTCATCCGTTAGCGGATTAGGGTTTTCATCCGGAAGCGATGTTAGAAACGAGGGCGGAATTGCGGGGTTTTCGCACAGTCTTACTGATAGAGGTACTTTTGATCAATTGGTTTTGACTCGTGGGTTGACAAGTGATATGGGATTGTATGAATGGTGTGAGCAAACGCACAATACATTGAAAACACAGCCATGTAATATTCTGATTTCCTTATTGGACAAAAAGAGCATGCCGGTGAAAAATTGGTTGGTGTTTCATGCCATTCCTAAAAGCTGGACAGGTGGTGGGTTAGACGCTTCGTCCAGCAATATCCTGATGGAATCGGTGTCGTTCAGTTATCAAAATTTTATTCTCATCTAATGGCTATAGAGATCAAAGAACTTCATGTGAGATTGCACGTGGGTAAAGAAGGGATTACGCAGGTTAAAGAAGGAGGAAACAGTAATTCCTCCTCCGGAGCCATCGACACAGATGTATTGGTAACAAAAGCAGTGAAAGAGGTATTGCGCATATTAAAAGAAATGGAGGATCGTTAGTCATGGCAGATTTCGAAACAATAAGTGGTATCATCGGATTACCGAATCACATGGTCATCCATCAATTGGATCCAAATGATCGTAGGATTAGTGTAAGCTCTTACACCGTATTGGTGAATCCGGAAAGTTATTCCGTTAATCGCTCGGTGAATTACGAGAAAGAAAAACACATGCAATCCGGTTCTACTACCATGTATTTCAATCATATTGTAGAAGAAGGCTTAACCATACAACTGCTGTTTGATGCCACCGGTTCGCTGGGAAATGTTCCCCTATTGCCGCAGCAAAATGTGTTGGATCAAATCAATTATTTCTTGTCGGTAGCTTTTGTAGAAGATGATCCCAAATGCGGTAAACCCAAACCACTTCAGTTGATTTGGGGACCGATGGAATTTAACGGTCTTCTTGAAAGTGTAACGATTACGTATTCTCATTTTGATGCCACCGGATTTCCGATTCGAGCTACCGCAAATTGCGTGTTTACAGGTGGATCGATTAATGAAAAGTACACCCCGAAAGTAAATTTAAAGAAAAACGGTACCCCCCGTAAAGTAGTTGATTTTGCCAAACAAAAGCATGCGATAAATGCCGTTTTGAAATACGGATCTTATGTGGCTATTGTTGCCCAACAACCTCGATCGGCCATGCCCAAATCATTGCGTATTGCCGAACAAGTGGCCAAACTGATAATTCGATAATTCATGGGGAGTCAATTTGAACTGGGACAGGTCTGTTACCGCATTTCTCTAGACGGAAGTGAAATTGAGAATAACCTCATTTCGCTTTCGGTGATTACTGCAGTGAATCGCATTCCGCGTGCTACGTTGAAATTTAACTACAGAGACCTTTTGTCGGATGCGAAAAAAGAAACGGTTACGCTCGTCAAAGCCAACGGATTTGAGGAACAGGTTCCGGCAAAACCCTTGGCTTTTGATCCTGGGAAATCGATTAGTATCAAGCTTCGCAGTGGGACTGATTTTGTGGAAGTATTCAATGGACACATTATCAAACACCAATTAGAAGCCGGAAATGGTGGTTCTATTCAACTTACGGTTGATTGCAAACATATCTCCAATAAGCTCACCTTGAATAAGCGTACCCGTTTGCATCACCATGACGCCAATCAAAAAGGAAGCGCCAATGAAAAAATAGATAAGGTTTCGGATGTGGAAGCACTCAAGAATATGCTGAAAGAAAGTGATACGAAATTGACTCTTGGCGTTCCCGAGGGGTTTCAGGAAACCTTTGATCATGAAAACCTTGTTCAGTATGATTGCACCGATTGGGACTTTTTAGTAATGCGCGGTGAGGCTTTAGGTATGGTAACCGTAGTAGGGCGAGATCGCATTGACCTGATAAAACCCGAATTGCAGAAAAACGCTAAGCTGAAACTGAAGCACGGAGAGAATCTGCTGGAATACGAGACCAATTATTCAGGAACGGAAGTGGCTCCCACCATTCAATTTACCAATTGGGAAATCGATAACCAAAAAGCCATTGAAGAAAAAAAGACAATTCAAAAAATGGCGTATGATGATAATTCGGTTACCAATATACAATCGGGTATTTATCTCAATCACAGCGGGGATATCGCCGTAGCTGAATCAAAATCATGGATCAACAACCTGAAAAACAGACAAGAAATTGCCAAAAAACAAGGAGTTGCCAAATTGCTCGGCACGGTTGAAGTTGCTCCAGGAGATACCGTTTCCGTTTTATCGGATGAATTGGTGCTCGACGAAAAAATATTTGTTTCGGGAGTAAAGCATGTGCTACACAAAGGCGTTTGGACCAGCGAAGTGCAATTGGGATTATCTGCCCGTTTGCATGCACAAGAATACGGTCTCACCAAAAATGATACGACTTCATTATTACCCGAAACGAATGGAATGCTCTACGGAAAGGTAATTGGGTATAAAACCAGCGAAGGCGGCCATGAATTGATTGAAGTAGAGCTGGCATCTGCCAATGATAAAACCAAAGGGCAAACCGTTTATGCGCGTTTGTCAACACTTTCTGCCGGAAAGAATGGCGGGGCTGTTTTTCGCCCGTATCCGGAGGATGAAGTTGTGATCGGTTTTATTCAGAATGATCCGCGTTTCCCCGTGATTTTAGGGTCGTTTTACAATAGCAATAACAAAGAACCTTTTCAATTGGAAAATGCCAAACAACAAGAAGTGGGGTTTGCGCTCAACGATTGGAAAGTAACCATTGACGAGAAAAACAACAAGCTCAGCATAGCTTCTCCAGACGGACAATCGGTTGTTTTAGACGATAAAGAAAAAAAACTATCGCTCATTTTTAATGACCAAAACAGCATTCAAATCAACAAAGACGGAATTACCCTCAACGCATCTAAAATTGTGTTGAAAGGGAACAATGAAATAGAACTTTCTGCCACCAAAATTACAGCAAAAGCAACCACTTCAATGAAAATTGAAGGTGGAACACAATTGGAATTGGAAGGCAAAGTAGCAACGACCATCAAAGGTCAAATCACACAAATTAACTAAGCTATGGGAAAACCGGTCATTCGTGTTACGGATTTATACATCAATCCAACAATGCAAGGTGCAGCGTCACCTATTGCAAGCATGGGCTCGAGCTCATTGTTCGTAGCAAATTTCCCCGTGGTGCAATTAACCGATACATTGCTTCCTATTCCGGATACGGCAATTCCCGGAGCTACCACTGTTTTTCACAACGGATTGCCGTTACAAGCTATGGGCGATCTTACGGGTCAAGGGGGAAGTTTATTGATGGGTGCAACAACTGTTTTAATAGGATAATTGATGGATCTAAACGAACTAACAGGAATTGGGTGGGAATTTCCACCGAAGTTTGATAAAATCGGAAGCACGCCTTTGATGATCAGCGGAGAGGAAGGGGTTGCAAACAGTATCTATGTCATACTGCATACCAAATTGGGTGAACGAATTATGCGCACCGAGTTCGGATCAACCTTACACGAACTTTTATTTGAATCGCTTACTGCCAATATGAAAACGTTTATGTCTTCATCGTTGAAAAAGGCGTTAACGATCAATGAACCACGTATTCAGGTACAAGAAATACTACTTGAGCAAAACGATCTTGCACTGGGACGTGTGGATATTCGTATCAGCTACACTTTTATTGAAACCAACCAGCTGAATAATCTTGTGCTGCCTTTTTATACACCGGATAATCTGAACTCATGAAAACCAGCATTCCAGAACTATTAAACCCGCTGAAGCACGGAGGCACCAATCGTTTTGAGCGACTGCCGGTTGAAATGGATTTCAATTACGTGCAAATCGAAGAGCGCCACGAAGCTGATTTTTTAAGGTATGCCGCTACCTTAGCTTCAAGCATTCAATACTACAATACCGAAAACATTCCGGCAGGTAATTGGAAATCGTTTTTTGACGAATCAACACCAACCAATAGACCGCATAAAGCATTGTTTATTGCCTTTTTGCGTTTACTGGAAGCCTTGAATGAACATGCCAACGGCCTCACCAAACGGCACCTCGATTATTATTATGAAGAAGTGTTACAGTTTGTTCGCCGCGAAGCACAGCCCGATACGGTGCATTTGGTGTTTACCTGCGCCAACACGTTGAAGGAACGATTCATTGAAAAAAACGCAACCTTAAGCGCCGGTGAAACAGCCGAAGGACAGCCGATCGTTTTTCGTTTGGTGGATGAATTGGTGGTGAACCGTGCTACAATCACGCAACTTTACGCGGTGTTTCAACACAGTTCAGCATTTGGAAATCGCCTTTTTTCAGCCGACAACACTTCTTTGCGAACAGCCGGAGATGAAGAAAAACCATTTGGTTTTCCGGCTTTTGGTGAGCATCAATTGCGGTATAAAAAAACAGCAGGAATCTACGATACTCCGGAAATTCGAAGTGTAGAAACACAAACCATGAATCCTGCTACACTAGGTTGTGCATTTGCTTCACCGCTCTTGCGTTTGGCAGAAGGAGTTCGCGTCATTACAATTCGTTTGGTGTTAGAACGCGCACTCAATGAGCTGTTTCTTCCACACGATTTTCAGTTTTCAATCACCACGGCAGATGGTTGGTACCGTTTCCCCGACGGAATGGTTTCGGTGAGCAAACAAGAGCAATCGGAAATCATCCTCAAGTTAACCCTCAACAACACCGATCCCGGAATAAGTGATTATGCTTCGGAAATTCATTCGGGTAATTATGAGACTTCCCATCCGGTTGTGCGCATCTTATTCAATCACGATACACCCCAGTTTGCCTACTCGAAATGGAAAAATGTGCAGGTGGAAAAAGTATTTCTTTCTGTGTCGGCAAGCAATGTTCGTTCGCTGATAATACAAAATGATGTGGCGGTATTAGACGCATCAAAACCCTTTCGTCCATTCGGACCGATGCCTACCGTGAACAGTCATTTTTATATCGGACATCCGCATATTTTCAGTAATCGACTCAAGACGGCTGCTATCGGCATCAACTGGAAAGACCTGCCAACCGACAATTTGGGCAATCATTATCAAGCATATCAGGCACATCCTACCAATGCTGATTTTAAAGTACGGATAGCTGTTTTACAAGATAAAGAATGGTTGGAAGAGACCTCGCCGGTTTCGTTGTTTGAAGTAAATGCTAAAAGTAAACGCACTATTCCGTTTGATTTTTCGCACATTCAACGGAAGCCGAATTCAGGACCTGCTACCGAATGGAATTATGATACGTCACACGGATTTTTACGATTGACGCTTTCTAATCCGGATACAAGCAATTTTCAGGCTTTCGGTCATTCGGTCTACAACAAAGAATTGATACGTGCCAATGCTGCTAATCCGGTTCTTGGTATTGAACAACCGTATACACCTGTCATCGAAAGTCTCACACTGAATTATGAAACGGAAGAGGTGCAATTTTCGGTTGAACCTGTAGATCGCTTTTTTCATATAGAACCATTCGGACAATTAGAGCGATCGATTCTTCCGGTGATGAAATTGACCTCGTTGTTTCCTGAATTTGTGAACGAAGGTGAATTGTACATTGGTTTAAAAGAGGTGAATGCCCCGCAATCGGTGAGTTTTTTGTTTCAGTTTGCCGAAGGAACAGGCGATGCCGACCAAAGTAAAATAGATTCAGGGATCAAGTGGTTTTACCTTTCAGGAAACGAATGGAAACCGATCGATAAACTCAGAATCAGTAAAGACACTACACGCAACTTATTACATACCGGAATTCTTCGTTTCGACCTCCCGAATGATGTGGATTCGACCCACACGCTCATGCCAAACGGAATGTATTGGCTCAAGGCTGTCATTAGCGAAAAAACTGCCGGAATAGATGCCATTCGGATGATTCAGACCCAGGCAGTTGAAACGATCGAAGTTGATCCTGAAGGAAATCCTGCAGGTATAGCGCCGTTGACCATCACCAAATTAGACAATGGTGGAAAAGGAATTGCTGAAATTAAACAACCTGCGGCATCTTTCGGTGGCAAAAAAGCCGATACAGAAGCCATTTTTTATGCTCGAATAGGCGAGCGTTTACGTCACAAAGACAGAGGTGTTATGATTTGGGATTACGAACGTTTGGTATTGGACGCTTTCCCTGATTTGTACAAAGTAAAGTGTTTGAATCACACCGATTATCAGACGGAAGTAGTTGCTGGAAATGTGATGGTGGCCGTAGTTCCCAACTTACGAAACAAAGGTTTACACTCACCGTTTCAGCCCAAATTGAGCATGCATCGACGCATGGATATTTATGATTTCCTGCGCGAGCGTATTTCGCCATTTATTTACCTGCGGATTGAGAATCCGGTTTATGAACCGCTTCAATTATCATTTAATGTAGGCTTTCATATAGGTTACGACGAGGGATTTTACGGAAAAAAACTCCACGAAGAATTGCAGCAATTTTTATCTCCGTGGGCTTTTGCTGCTGAAGCAGACGAACGAAACGATTTGGTCTTTGGTGGAGAATTGCACAAATCGGTGGTCTTGAAATTTATTGAAGACAGAGATTATGTTGACTTTGTGAACGATTTTAATTTGTATCACATCTATCAGGATTCGCGGATAGAAGAGCGATTTGTGACTGAAATAGCCAATGCGTCAAATTATTATTCATCAGCCAATGCTTTTGAAGCGTGCTGGATCATCAAAATGGCATTTCAAGTAGACGATCCGAACGAATTAACGTCACTGATCGAAGTAAAAGTGCGGTTTCTCAACGGAATCATCGATGAAGATTTACCGAAAAAATTGATCAAACAATTATATACGGCTCTTGCCGGCAAAGTGAAAAAAGGAATTCCGGTAACCAAAAACAGCATCCGGATTCTGATCAAAAACATGTTTTACGTCGATAAAATCGTGTCACTTTCCTTCCACAAGGTATTACCCGACGGATTTGTCATGGAAGATGTAGATGTGGCTGTTGCCAAAACATCACGCAGTGTCATGGTAACCTCGGAACAACACCGAATTGGTGTTTACAGAGCCGGCGATTACAAATGCGAAGGCAGCGTGGTCATCGGAATCGGTTTTATGATTGTTGAAGCAGACTTTATTATTCCCGAATTAAAAGAAGAAAATCATGAGTACAAAACAAGGTAGAGACCAACTGAAAACCTATTTCGAAACCGGTGACCGCCCTACGGAAGACGAATTTTCCGAGTTCATCGATTCAGGGATCAATCAGATAGATGATACGGTTCACATTGCAGAAGTGGACGGAAAAAAATACATGGGAGTTGGTCGGGTAGATCCAACAGCCAGACTTGATGTAGATGGAAACATTAACGTTTCGGGTCATATTTTCGGTAGAAAAGCAGGAATGACCGACGAAGATTTTTTGATTGTTTCCAATAGTGCTGAAATACAATTGTTTGGCGGGAACCATCCCAATAGAAAAGGAGATTTGTTTTTGATCGGTGATAAACGCGCAAACGGTTCGGGTAAAATTTCGTTTGACCAACGTCTCACCGATACACAGTGGCGCAACAACATGCTCATAGATACCAACGGCAATGTGGGAATAGGTACTGCTACGCCGGGTAATAAACTGGAAATAGCAGTACCCTCCGGAACGAATACCGGGTTGAAATTAACTCACGGAGCAGGATTGGATAAAATTTTGGTGTCTGACGTAAACGGAAATGCCAGATGGGAACAACCAACCAATCTGACCAATGGATTCTGGACAAAAAACGGAACTCATATCGGAAATACGAATGCAGGTAATGTTGGTGTGGCAGCTACGAACCCAATTGGTAAATTGCAAGTAGATGATGACATTACACGTGTAGCAATCGGTAGCGCTTATCACTTAAATGGTAATACGAGTAACACAGGTTACGGTACAGGCTACATTGGTTTTAATGCGGCACGCGCAAATGGAACCTGGAACTTAGTATCTGATGGTGGAAACAATGGTGGCGCGCTCATGTATTCAGACGTTGGTGGTAGCATCAACTTGGCAACTTTTCCGTCTAGCGGAGGAACTCCTCAAAATATTGCGGATACGGACATGCTAACGAGTCACATTCGAATGAAAATAGATGGTACCGGAAATGTTGGAATCGGTACACGCTCACCGGCTTCAAAACTGGATGTTCGGGGAAATGTTAGTATTAATGACAACATTCTTTACTTGCGTGGTGGAACTGATAAATACCATGGAATTCAGTACAATGCACAAACCGATGGCCCACATTTATTTGGGAATTATGGTGGTGCTTTAGCAACAAAATCACCAGGGATTAATGGACAGATTGAAGAAAAAACTGCCATGCAATGGTTCAAGGATCAGTCAGTTGACTTTAAGGGTGTTGTAAAAGTAAACGGAAAAGCTCCTTTTTTGATTGAACGATTGCTATTGCAAGAATTAAGTGGTGTTGTAAGTCTAGGTAAAGACACTTCGGTTTATGGTGCCGCAGTTGTAGTTGGTTTCAAAACAACTCTTACAAATACCAACGCGAATAATTTCGGAATCTTTGCTTACACCTATTTAATAAACGGTGTTTGGCACATTAAAGCTGATATTGAATCAACTAACAAACACGAAAAATGGGATGTTACAATCATGTATATCGTGAAGGAAATGGTTCATTGGAATCTATGATTATTTATGTAAACAATTAATGATTCATTTTCTATGAAACTCGAACTCACAACAGAACAAGTAACCCAAATCTTGAATGCCTTGGCCCAACAGCCCTACATTCAGGTTCATGAACTGATTCACACCATTCAACAACAAGGTCAGCAGCAACTGGCATTGGAGCAATCGGTTGATTTTACGCAAACGGAAACTGCCGGGAAATAATTCCGGTGCAATGAAAAACACACTATGAACGGAGTAACAGAAGGTATGGAACAAGAGCAAGCACCATTGATTTGGCATCAGACCCTCGATTTTGATACACTTATGTACGAGGCGCGCAAACACATTGCCGCACTCGCAGAAAAAGGCTGGACCAATCACAACAGTGCCGATCCGGGAATCACCATCTTGGAAGTACTGGCATTTTGTATTGCCGATTTGAGTTACCGTACTTCGTTTGACGTGAAAGATATACTCAGCGGTTACAAAGGCGGTAAACAGTTAGACATTGATCTTCCGTTGGCCGATTCGGCGCTTTCGAGTAACCCGGTTACGATCAACGATTTGCGTAAAGCGTTGATTGATATGCCGCATCCGGATCAATTTGCGATGATTAAAAACGCTCCTAAATTGCTGTTGCGCAACGTTTTTCCGATCATTGCAGAACGTACTGAAATTCCGTTTTACGTCTACACACCGGCTAAAAAAGATGCCTACTTGAGTTTTGTAAAAGAATTCATAGCTCCGGCCGATAAAAAGAAAATACAACCCACATCGCAAGAAATCATTCTGAACGGATTGTACAGTTTGCAACTTGAATTTGAAAACAGACTGGAGCTTTCGGTTTCAAAACCCTACTTAGCAGATCTGAATCAAAATTATTTTTCAGCTCAAGTAGCCGCGAATGGAACGTTCTACGAAATCAGTGTGTTGTTGCCATATTGGGACGAAATCCGGTGGTCATTGCGCAATGTATCACTTAGTCAAGCTACCTTGGTTTACAATCAGCGCAATAATCAAGATTATTTCATTGCAGTAGACAAGCTTAATTACGACGATTATTTCTATGATTATTACGCTGAATTAGATCTCAACGGGCATTTGTTGACAGGGTACGTGAAACAAAAAGATCCGATTCGTGCAGAGATTACCATTCAGGGAATCAATTATCCGTTTAGTGTTGCTTTTTTAGATTGGAATGAACTTTCTAATGGTGTAGAGCGGGATTATAATTTAGCCATTCGCGAACCCTTGTTCCTTTCGGGACCGATGATTCAAATCGATGATGTGCGGATTGATGATTCGGAAATTGTATTTGATATTCAGACAGCATTTAATTTCCCAAAACAAGGTTCATCTCCCGCAACTACCAAGCATGTAAAATTGCTGACACGGATCATTTTTGATGCCGGCACAGTACTCGGAGCAGATAAAACCGCACTTGTAAAGCAGGCATTGGAAGCTAAGTTTTTGCAACTGTATCAGCAGCAAATTGAGCTGGAAAAAGCAATTCACGATCATCTGTCTCAGAAAACTTCGCCTATTTATAGTAACTATTTAGAGAAGATCAATACTGTTTTTAAATTACTTTACGGAGCTCACGGCGTTTGGTCAACCATTGGTCAATACCGCAATCTGGGAGAAGATTATTCTAAATTCACCGCATCGAGGGTGCAAGAAATTGCGCTGTTCGGAACCATTATTGCGGCACCCGATTACAACATTAATGAACTGCTTGCCGAAGTATATTTTCGGGTAGATCGTTTCTTGAATCCTTTGGTGCGCTTTAATAGTTTGAGCGAAATGACCGAAAAAGGGTATTTGTTTGAAGAACTCTTCAACGGTCCGCAACTTAAACACGGTTTCATCGAAGACAGTGACTTGGAACAACTCAAGCGCAGAAGTGTGGTGTATACTTCCGACCTCATTCGCTTGATCATGGATGTGCCCGGTGTGAAAGCTGTAGCAGACTTCAGTATTTCGAGTTACATCGACAACAGATTGATGGGGCGCAATGTGATCAATTGCTTGAATTTAACGAATAGCGACGTATATAAACCGCGGTTTAGCGCTTCAAAAACCGCCCTTTTGGTCAAGGTTGATACGAAAACCGAACCGATAGACAAACCGGCACTTTTTAACTGGTATGCACAAAAACTAGCAATTGAAAAAAGCCGACAATTTCCCTCGGGGCAATGGAAAAATCTGGCACTTCCTCTTGGCGAGGATATGGAAATAGAAGCATACAGGTCGGTTCAGTATGATTTTCCTGAAGTTTACGGAATAGACAATTACGGTTTGCCGATTGATGCAACGGAAGAACGCAAAGCCCGTGCACAGCAGTTGAAAGCCTACTTATTGCCCTTTGAACAGTTATTGGCCAATTACTTAAAGCAAGTGGCTCATTTGCCAGAATTATTTTCCTTCAACAGATCTGTCGACGCAACGTATGCGACTCAACCGTTATACGATGTTCCGAACGTACAATCACTTTTTAGTGGATTTGCGCAAAGCGGTTCAACGTGGGATGTCTTTGTTCAAGATCTAAATAACTCATACCGAACTGCACTTCGTGAAGGTGAATCATTGGATGAGTTTAGAAGTCGGCGCAGTCGCTTTTTAAGTCACATGCTGGCCCGTTTCGGTGAACAGTTTGCGGATTATTCGGCACAAATGTTCGATCGGCATAAAGCATTGTTAAATGACCCTCAAACCACCGGTGATTACCTGTTAAAACGTGGTGAAACACTGGATAAATTAATTTCGGATAAAATTGCGTTTGCTGAAGATTATCCGAAAGTAACCGGTGAACGGTACCGTGCGTTCGATACTACAATTGCACCTAATTATCAATCTGTTGGCACATGGAATAATAGCGTCATCGAATCGTATAAATTGCGTTTGTGTCGTTTATTGGGAATTGAAAACACGAATAACCAATTCTTATTCGGTGCGGGCATTCATCCGGATGGAAGTGCTGCCGATTTGGAGGGAATTCATGTGGTGGAACACATTTTATTACGTCCACGGTTGAATACGAATACGTTATTGACCATCACCAACCGAATTGCCGAAAACGGCGAGGTATTTACGTATTCATCTGATCGCGATCCGTATTCGTTTAAGGTCACACTTGTACTTCCGATCAAAGCCGGCCGATTTGCCGAAGAAGCCTTCCGCTCTTTTGTAGAGAAACTGATTCGATTGGAAACACCGGCTCACATTGCACTCGATTTGCGTTGGATGTCGACCGAATGTGGCAAAAAATTCGAAGCAAGTTACAGCGAATGGAAAAAGTACATCTATTTAATGAAACCGTATCTTTTCCAGAATCAGGTTAGCCTTTCCGATACGGAGTTGCAGGAATTGATGCCCGATATTCCGGTAAAGAAATTAAAGTCGGATGCATCACTGATGGCCCAAGAGAAACGCGGAAAGTTACCCGATATAAAAGTGCCGCCTAAAACACAAAAAGGTCCTTCAATATTGACTTTGCAAAACAACTTGGTGCAATCGCTCAACAGTGTTTGCCGTTTAAAGCTGGATACGTTTAACGCAGAAGGTGTATTGTTTTCACCAATCAAAAGTCAAATCGGTTTCGTTACCGGAGTTACCGATGTGTTTCATCTGAGCGTAAATGAAATAGGAGGGACACTGAGTTTTTTCAAGTGGGAAAACGATTGGAAACTGAAAGCGGAATTGAAAAATGTTCCGATGCTGTACCTTGATGTAGAAAAACTCACGGGCAAACAACGAATCGGATTAACAGCCTTGTATGGCGGCGCGGGTGAATACTTGCTCAAATACACTTTACCCAACGGCGATTCAACTTGGCAACGCATCAGTGTTTCAAAACCAATTGTTCCGGTTCAATTTGCGATCAACAGTCCTAGCAAAGTGCTTGATTTTGATACCGAAAAGGACGGCGTTTTTCATAGTTCGAATTTCAAATGGGAAGGATATTTCTTGAGCTGGACTCCAAAAGGCGGAATGTTGACAGCATCGGTTCCCGGCAGTAGTTTTCCTCCGGTGGTTTTGGGACCAATGAAAGAAGGAGACAAAGTGCTCTTCAGTGATATTTACAAAGAATTTGGAACCTTACTAGTTGAATTCAAGTATGAACTGGATCATCAAGTTACCACTGCTCACATTCAATTGCAGGTAGAACCGATCATTAAGGTTTATGATCAACAACAATTGCTGGTACCGAATGAATCGGGTAACATCATTGTTCCTGCAGGGATTCAACAACTAGACCTGCGTTTTGAACCGACTGGAGGTACATTAAAGGTGTTCAATGCAAATGGAAATTACTTTTCCGTAGAACAGAAAATAATAGCGGTACCTGAAAAAACGACCGCTAAAGTGTTGAAAGCGCTTCCGAAAATGAGCGAAACCAATCCGGCACTTCTATTTGCTGACGGTTCCATGATTACACTGCCAACTGTTTCAAGTTTCGCAATAGACATTTTAGCCGACGGTTATTGGTTGCCGGAAACAACCTATCTATTCCACTACAGCCTTTCTTCAGCCGAAACAATTGTGCGCTTGGTTTTTCCTGCGCTAACGGTTGATGAACCAATTGAAATTGCAGCAGACACCGTTCATGTTTGGACGGAAAACACAGACGATACATCAGTAACAGTGCGAAATAGCGCAACAGATGTGCAGATATTGCCGGTAAAAGATGCCTTTAACTTGCTGTTTGACTACCGCTTTAAAAAACAGCTATTTGACTTTCAATTCACCAATTTTCCGGGAAGTTTGACACTGCTCGATAAAAAAGGGAAAGAGTACTTTTTCGATGTGAAAAATGGGCGATTAAACCTCGGTGAAAAAGACCTGCCGGTGAATGATTACAAAGCTGTTTACGCTCCTGATTTCGGAAAACCACTGGTTTTTAAATTAGATGTGCTTTACTGCAATCCGACGTTTAAAATGGGTGCAATTAACGGTGAAAAAAACAATTTTAAAGTGGTGTTTTCGCCTGCATTTCCGTTTGCTAATGGCTATGTGTGGCGATTGAATGATCGGTTTGTTTCGCGCACAAAAAATCCGGAATTGGCACTTGATTTTACAAAGACAGATAAAATAACGGTTTCGTTAACCATTCGTTTTCCAGAATTGGAAGCCACTTATCAGCTTGATTTTACAGCAGATCAATTAATGAAACTGAAAAATGGCTGATCACACATTGATCATACAAAAACTGGTAGTAGATGTCTTTATTGAAGAGCATCCCGAGCCTGTTGTGTTGTTGAATGAAACATCCCGAGCTCTGATGCAAGCGGTATTGCCGCTCATCGAACGGGAATTGGAACACATTCGAATTCCCGAGCAATCGGTGAGAATTCACACCATGAATGTAGATGTGAAGAGTGATTCGCTGCGCACTTGGAAAAACGATTTCAGCACTACCATTACCCGAAGCATAGCCGAAGCTTGTGATCAAATTGTTGCGACCAGTGCCGATACGACTAGAGAAACAAGCATTTCAAACGCCGATTTCTCGCTTGCCGGAGAAACCGAATTGATCAACGAACAAGAACAGTTGTTTGCCTTGTTTTGTTTTTTTCTATTGAACGGTTACTTGCCCTGGTGGAAATCGGGATTAGGAATCAATTCTGTGAGAGATCTTGAGCGTAAATGGTTGCAATCGGATGACAAAGCGGTGTTATTTGCACGCATGAAACATTTTTTGATCAGTCACCCAACCGCATTGGTGCGAATGATCAATCAAGCAAACAAGGTCTTTTTACAAGCCTTACTTGAATACACGGTTTTAGAAGATTGGAATGAGTTCATTGCGTCAATTCCAACTATTTCGGACAAAAACATCCGATTCAAATGTGGATTGGCGGTTGCGGCTTTTAATACGATGTCGCCTACGGTAGCATCCTTTCTTTCAGTGGTAAAAGAATTGGTAGCCGATCATGGAACCATGGCTGAATTGGCGCGCTTTCCACAATTGGCAGCTATTCCTTTTCAGCAGTTATTGGTGCAATTAGACGCTGAGCATTTTCATCAAAAAACAACCTTTCATTCCACCGCCGACTGGTTGGTTTATGTGGAAAAAGAATGTGATACGCACTTAGTGGCTTTTATTCGTGAGGCGAGTCGCAATCAGGAACTATTGCAGATGATAAAACCATCGCTGAATGCCTGTATTGCGGCCTCAAGAACCATTCCGGTAACACTTCGCGATTGGTTGTCAACCATTCCGGGACTTGTCATTCATACCGGAGAACTAACCGATTTATTGCTAGCAGTGGAACAAGCTCCGTTGCACATGATTCCTGAAAAATGCGCCGTATTGGTAACCAAACTCAAGCAATCGACCGACTTTTCGATGACTGCCAAATCGGAAAGCCTTGCGCCAACCGTTGAAGAACCGATTTATACAGCCAATGCAGGTGTGGTATTACTCCATCCGTTTTTACCGACCTTGTTTCGCAATTTTGATCTACTTGACGAAAACAATGATTGGGTTTCTGTGGCATACCAATTAGAAGCGATCTATTGGATTCACTATTTAGCCACCGGACAAACCGATCCTTCCGAAGACGAATTGGTTGTAGCCAAACTGCTCACCGGTTTTCCGTTATCGGAAGTGATTCCCGTTTACGCCTTGGAACCTAATGACGCTTTTTTAGCGCGATTGCAAGACGGAAAAACGGAGCAAGAATTAACCGACTTATTACAAGTTGTGCGCGACAATTGGCGGCCCATGAGAAATTGCACATGGGAAGGCTTAAGAACCGATTTCTTAACCCGCAACGCCCGCATTCACCAAACCAACAGTATGCAATATGTATTAACCGTAGAACAGCACACTTTTGACCTCATGCTTCCGTTCAAAGAATGGGGCATTTCCATGATCAAGTATTCGTGGATGGAAGAAGTGTTGTATGTGGAGTGGGGGTAGGAGTGGGAGAGCCGAAATAGATGTATCAATTTTATACTCAAAAAAAACATTGTCCTACAGTTTCAAATGTGAAGCCTACAGAAAGCAGTACTGACTGATATCTCTATAGCTCAACAAAAATTATTGGCACTACAATTTTCGCCAAGTATACAGGCAAGTAACATATTTTACTAATAAAATATCACAAGAAATGCACACTCGAACAACAAAAGATTCGGATTCTGAATTTCAGCAATCGGGTAATCAACATACAATCTATCAGCAACATGAAGCTTCTGCCGAAGAAAATCCGTATTTGCAGAAAGACCCCGAACCACCGTTTCTTAAGTGGTGTAAAAAAATTTTAAAAAGCTTCAAGCACGGAAAAATTAGAAATCGTGCAAACAGGTGGTTGCCTCAGTGGCGAATGACGGTAGAAAAGGAAATTATCATTGATGACAAGTCTAAGGAAATCACGTTGGATATTCCGTTTCATGCAGATACGAATAGTCTAATTAACCAAAACAAAGCGCGCCGAATTGTGAGAAAAATCGCAAGAGGTCTAATTGGAAGTGGAAATACAATTACTATTTCGGGGTCTACTCCAAGTGATCAAAGTACTGATAATGATCCAGATGGCTTCTTCGTGATCGATGGAGTACAAATTCCACAAGAAGGTAATTTGGATAATTTAGTCAACGGGAGAGCGACTGCCTTGGAAAGGTTGTTGCTAGAGGCTGGTGTTCCTCAAGATCAAATAACCATTGGTAATCCAATTTATAATTCCAGAGCAGAAAAACCTTTCGCTGCCATCGCTACCATTTCTAATGACGAAATAACCAGGAAAACCAAGCGAAAGGTAAAACATGAATTTATAAGGGTGCCGGTTGGAGCAGGTAAACACCAACTGATTAGAAAAATAGTGAAGCCGACCAGAACAACCGATAATCGGTGATAAACCGATTATTCATCTCAAAGAGTTTTTAAAAAAAAGGCATCGAACATGAAGCAAGCTGAAACACCACAAGAAACTACAGCTGTTGAAAAAGAACAGGAAGCATTAAAGGAATCAACAAGACATGGTTCCTTGGTGTACGGTGGTGGCTTTGCAGGTTCTTCAGCAGAAGACGGAACCAATAACCGCAATCCGTACATGCCCGCGTTTTTGCAACAAAAGATGGAGCAAGCGTTTGGACATGATTTTTCAAATGTAGCGATACAAGAAAATTCACTCCAAACTCAACAAGATGGCGATTTGGCACAAGCAGCAGGCAATACGATTCATTTGGAAAAGTCATTGAATGACTCTTTTGAGATGCAACATTTAATTGCCCATGAATTAAGCCACATTATACAACAACGACAAGGGCGGGTAACAAACGCTTCGCGCACTAAAATTTCGTTGGAAAAAGAAGCCAATTTAGCAGCCGATGCAGTTATGTCGGGGCAATTGATACCTGTTTCATTGACAAAACTAGCACATACAACCATTTCTACACCATACAAATTATCAAAACCGAAATTAACAGAAGAAGAACAAAAAATTGTTGAAGAGATTACAGTGCTTCTTGATCAGAATCAGCCACAAGAAGCGTTTCGGGTATTACAGTTACACTATCCATTAAAAATTCAAAAAGAACGGTTTCTAAAAGCTCATTCTTCTACAAAAGAAATTAAGAAACGATTCGAAAAATCGGGGATAGATCCCTTTTCTGGATTGCAATTAGAGATAGTAGAAAAACTCAAGAAATACCATAAAACTCAAACTGGATCAATAGATGTTGCATTTGCTGATGGGGTTAAAACCAAGGAAAATAAGCGGTTTAGAAGTGCCATTTTTAGTTATCAGTTACTCAAATCATTGAGTCAAGAAGATCGTAACAACTTTATCAATACCTATCCGAGTGAATACGGTGAAATAATTGGACATATACCGCATGATTATTTGCTATTGGATGATTTTGGTTTTGCAAAAGGAATCAATAACAGTGCGCAAGCAAGAGATGTAGAAAAACTGTTAAGCAGGTTGAAAGACCCAGAGACATGGGTAGGTGCCGAAAGTAGTTTGGTGCGTTTGATCATTACTGTTTTGTTGCAAGCTGGAGAGCACGAACGGGTCAATAACACGCTGAATACGATTAGTGAAACAGTCTATTCCGACGATTTGCCAATGCTCCAGCAACTCGGATTTAATAAATCTGGAACCTCTTTTTCGTTTTCTGGTCACGACCAAAACGCCTTTATTTTTGAAAAAAAGTACAGAACAGCAACTACAGTAGGAACAGCTTTGAGGTTTTTAACAAGGGTTCCTTTTGCAGAAAACACAACACAAAAAGGACTTGTCCGTTTCGGTGCTGGAACTGGGAGGAAAGTCAAACTTGAGCGGTTGCAATTAGCCAAAATGCAACAGTTTATGGGAGGTGTTGTAAGTGGTATACGGTTTTCAGATAATGATGAGAAATTTGATGTAAACCGAATTAATGACTGGTACAACCAATTGATTGTGAATCAAAGTGAAATCGGACTTGCATTTAGAATCGAAGAAGCACAGCAATTGTTGCCCGGTGAGTTGTCATTGAAATCGCATTTAAGAGATAATTACTTTCATGTTTACGCAAACTCTCTTCCGTTTGAAGGGATGAATTATGTTGGTTCAGACTCGAGTGTTCGCTTTGATAATGGTGCTTTTCGCGGTATGTCCTTGTCTGTATTTCTGGATAAATGGCCAGATAAACGCATGAAAGGAGAGTCGAAAGCAACGTATGAGTTGTTGTTGCCCGAACTAGAATTGAATAACTTGACTTATGTAACACAAGATGATACAATAGGCATAGGAAAAATACTGTTGAAAGGGTTGCGTATGAACTTTGAAAAGTTTACAGGTTATATTCCCAAAATAAGTTCCTATTTTATTTCAGAGAGCATTGCTTCCGTTATGGAAGCTATTCAAATCCTGATGAGCATGATGACCTTATTTGTGTACGATCTCATCAATAATGGTAACCAACTTTCTCGAAAATCGGTGGAAGAAGCTAGTCAAAGCCTAGTCTCACTTTTCAAACAGTTTTTCTCGAAAGATATGAAGATGAAAATGACATTTGAAAGTCTTGAAATAGAAAATATTTTAATGACTGCCACAAATGAAATGATTCGATCGGTAAAATTGGGTACTACTAAAATTTCGGCCCAAGAAACAGAAGATTGGCGCGAAAACAGGATTGCTTATTTGAATGGACAATTAGAAAAAGCAACGGCAATAAAGTCTGAACTTAGAAAACTAGAAGGTAATGCAACCAGTTCCGGATTACATTTTACGGATATAAATGTTTACCTACAGAAAAAACGGAATGACCTAAAAGAAGAGCTTGAACAGATTGAGGCGCAATTGTATCACATCAGTCCCGATACACAGCAAGAGATAGACGCATTGCAATACATTGATGAAAACCGAAAAGCGTATCTTGCTCTTATTAAAAAGAAAACGCCACATGAGTTAAAAAAAGCCTCCAAACGCAACAAAGCACTTGCGTTGTTGAAGCAATTAGAATTAGCTGATGAAAGCCGCACGCTTGCTGTAAACGCAAGTATTGATGACATCGAAATAGACGGGGGCGACATGGTGAACAATTTGGTCAATAATATTGTGGAAGGCCAATTAGCAGAGCTTCAAAAAGCTGGATTACATCTTGATAAAATCACGAAGGTTGAACAATTCAATATTAAAAAAGCACTATTGGATTTTACCATCAGTGGGCAAGGAATCGAATCGAATCTCAAGGATAAAAACATACAGCTACATGAAATAACCATACCTTCTATTCGTGCACAAAAAATGCTCTTCGACCATCAAGATTTTTACTTAGATGGAAGAGAAATTGAACTGAAAAACCTCAAAATCAATGTTGACATAGATATTCAAGACGATCGTTATTTTGAAGCAACCGAAGACCAAACCAAAATAAAAGCAATAAAACTTAAAAGCATTAAAGTAGATGAGGTAGCCTTTAAGTCAATGTACCTTCAATATGGGGAAACCTGCTTTAGTTTGTTTGGAAAAGGAGAAGGAACCTCCGCCAAAATAAAAGGAGTTAGTTTTATTCCTGGCGAAACAAGCGATAAGATTACCGTTGAAGATTTAATCCTAAACGGCAATTGCAATTCAAGCTGGCAAAACAACGATGCAACATCAAGCAGAATCAACGTTAATTTCTCATTAAACACCGAAGAGAATAATAACAACGCAAAACCATTGCTTGATTTGGAACTCAAGTATGGTTCCGAAAAGAAAGAAAACATTACGGCAGTTAATCCAGATGTAAATATTCCAGATTTTGTAATCAACTCAGTTGATTTTAGTCATAAAGACGAAAAAGACTCGCATCAAAGTATGGGTGAAATTCACTTTAAAAGAATTGCTCTAAATGCTCAAACGCTGTTTAAAAATGTGGATGGTAATAATGTGTTATCTAACATAGACATCAACAATTTTAACCTTCATTCTTTTGAAACAAACGGTTGGAAGTCGAACATGACCATGCCCGATAACCAAATCGGTCCGTTACTGCCAAAAACGTTTTCCGAGGAGCAATTGCTTGAAATAATGTTGTCAGGAAAAAAAGACTTACTCAAGGATTTCAGAGCAAAAGAATTTGTTTTATCGAGCACAGAAGAAGGTTGGAAAATTAGAGCGAAGGATAATTTTGAAGTCGGTATTTCTGCATTTGATTTTAGCGACCTTAGCTTTCAATACGGATCAAATGCAAACAAGAGTTTATCGTTGTTACCGCAAATTGGACCTACATTGCCGCAGTTCAATGACGGTAAATTGAACCTCTTGTTCAATGGTCTGCGAAGTGGTGAATTAACAACTAAAATTCACCAAGAGTCATATAACAAAGATTATTCATTAATCGACTTCTCGAAACAGTTTAGTAGCGTGAAACTTGAAAAACCTGTATTCGATGGAAGTTTTCAGGATACACGTTCAGGAAACAATCTCGACGTAGGATTTTTCGGATCTGTTGATGCCGTAGAGATGCTAGACGATGAAATCAAGGTTAGTGGCGTTCGTTTCGACAAAATTTCGGCCCACTCACTAGATTTTAAAACAAGCGACGAATCGGTCGTTCTTAGTAACGATGGTAGCGACCAACCGTTAGTTCTTCAAGGCCTAAAAATAGATGCTACGCTTAGTCTTGATGAAACCAAAAAAATAACAGGAATAAGCCTTGATAAACTAGATGTAGAGGCAGTAATGGCTCATGGGCTTAAAGGGCAAGTTGAAGTTGGAAGTGGGAAACAGAAAACGAAACATATTATAGATTTCCCTGCCCAATGGAGCATCATTCACGATCTTAAAATCAAAGGGGTAAAATTGGATTCGGCATTTCAGATGTCAAATTTTGACGGTATTGAAACAGGCGCTTTTTCGCTTGCGAAAGGCTTTGAATACCAAATGGCAGACATGCTAAAACTAACACTTCAAAAAGCGACCGGTAAATCGGCTTCGGTTGGCATTATAAAAGGAGGGATTGATTTTAACGTGCAAAATCTGCTTGCCGAAGGAGCGTTTGAATACGATCAGGATAAGACCCATGCTGAAGGAGATTTTGATCTGAATGCCAAACTTTTGGGTGGATCTTTGCAACAAATAGGTAACAAAACCATCATAAAAACACAATTGGATATTCCGAAATTTAGCATGGATCAGTTCTTTTTTGATACGGAAACCTTCCGATGCAAGTTTCCAGAAAACAAGAAAAATCCTACGGTGATGAAAAACCTAAAAGGTAAAATCACCATAACACAAACGCCACTCAACAAGTCGGCACAGGCAGAAAGACGTAAAAAAGAAATCGAAATCCGCAAGAAATACAGCGACAGTAAAGGCAAGAGCACACAATTACAAAAAGACATTATCAATCGCGAAATTGCTCGTATCCTTGTTCCATCAAACATGGAATTATTCTTTGAGGATTTGCAGATGGAATCTTTAGAAGGTAGAGGAGCCGAAGTTTACACACGTAGTTCTACTACAACTTTGCCGGCCGATAAGTGGGAACCAACCAAAGATATCAATGAAGTTAAATTGAAGTTAGACGAAAATGAATCGTTTACGTTAAGAGGACTGAATCTAAAATCGTTTACAGTCTCGTCTAGTGAAGATGGTAAAATGGTTTTCCAAACATCAACAAACGGAAAGGCAGGCTGGGAGTCACTGAATATTCCATTCAATTCGGTGATTGTTAATTCCAATCGTTATCTCTACAACATCCAAGATGATCCCATTCGCACAGAAAACAGTTCCTTGAATCTGAAACCCATATTTAGTACAGGAAAAGTCAATTTTACTGGAGATTCACAAAACTTTTTCGACTTAACGATCGACTCACCTAAATATGGCATAACCGGAAATACGAGTTTTAATTTAGGAATATTAGACTTGGTAATGGGGTCGGCCAACAACACTTCCGATCCTATTTTCAGCGGAATACTGACCGAAAAAATATCGGTAAAAGGCAATGGTCCGGGCGATGTTACGATCAAAATGCACGATCCACTTTGGGATAATGGTTTCTTACGCGCAACTGTTTTAGACAACCTGAATATCAACGCCAATTTAACAGGAACCTTTACTCCCAACAGGCTTGGAACAGATTTATCTATTCGGATATTAAGTTACGATAGCGGAGCTAAAGATTACGTTATTACCACTACTGGTGGTAGTTTGGAAATTCCAGTAACAAACTTGACAATTCAAGACTTGCGGGATTTATTACCAGCGCAAAATGCCACCAGTGATGAAACGATTGTACAACCAGGTCCTGAACAACAGCAATTTGCCGCGTTTGTAAATTTTGCCAATCAACAAAATTGGACAGAAGAATATGTTTGGAGCGAACTAAACAGGATAAAAGTAGAAGCTGAACGGTTGCAAAATAGAACAAATCCCGTTAATGGGCCATCGCTTTGGCAGATATGTCAAGTTATGCTTCAATTGGGAATTATTCGACGCGACTTTTTTAACGGACAATTAACTCCCGAGATGCAAAACTTTGTTGTAGATCAGCTAATGGAATACTGTTTGCGATTTTCGGAAAACAGGATGCGCACTTTTGCTAAACTCAATGAATATTTTGCGCTTGAACAAAGTTACCGTGTGGATACGGAAAATAAGGAATGGTTGAATTACATGACTGCAACTGCCAACATGGGGCTTTTCAATGAAAATGTAGTTGTTCCAATTGCAAACGGAAGAAATAACCGAAATGAAATTACCCAAAGAGGGTTGATCAATGTTTCAGCTTTAGTTGGTTTAATCCGTAGATCATTTGATGATGCCGCACCACGTATTAGTTGGTCTGATGATATCATTGGTGATCTTGATCTAAGACGGGAAGATAACAGGCTTCTGTTACATAGTAGCCAAGTTAGAGATATCCCGATAATGACATTTGCCTACGATTTCAATCAAAATGTCATCGAATTCAATGATGAGTTCTTTGTGCCAGTAAATGTTTTACTTGCCTCCATTTCAAGGCATATTCAAGAAACAAGTGCTCCATTTATGGCGACCGACGGAGGTTTCATAAGAACTTTTGTAACTACTCCGATTTTTAATAAATTAACGAGGTCAGCAATGACTAGCATTTTTGATTTTACTTTAACGGCACTTTTCGAAGGAATAATGAACCCGCGTATGGAGGTTGATCTAACTATAAACACAGCAGCGATGGTTCAAGATGGCGTAAATAACCCATTATCTAATTTCACGCGCGAAGATATTAGAATCAGAGGAGGATTAACTACCATGAATCAAGGAGCAGTTGTTACGCCTGTTTTAGCAGTTAATAGTCTCGTCACTGGTGCGTTTAATTATTCCAAAAATTCTATAGACGTTGAAAAGACCAATTCAACTGGCATTGAGTTTTCCGGAAGTAGCATAGAACTTACCGACTTTAATTTTAATATTTTCCCCATTGTTAGAAGACCATTTAATGGTGTAGCATTGGCAGATGGACGACCAAATATTGCAACAGACCAAATAAATAATGGAAACATTCGAATCAATGATTGGCAGCTTATCATTAAGAAACGAAAAGTAAAATAACTATGTACGGACTCCACACCATCATCTCCAAAGCCACCAAACTACACGTGGCCAATATCAACAACACAGATAACTATCCCATCGACGAGTTATACCATTCCAAACTCGAAATTGAAGATGAGGTGCTGCGGAAGTTGATTGAACGTTACGATTTATCCTTCCAAGAACAAATCATCCTGCTTCTTGCCCTTGCGCCTTATTTTTCGCCGCAGGTGCTCGATATTTTTCTTGCCAAAAACCCGAGTTTCGATACCATCTGTACCGAATTCGGTGGAGTGACACAAGCACCGCATCGTGGAGTTATTCCAACGGGAGAAACAGCTGTGTTTTTGCTGGCCGCACGCGATATGAAACGCCGAAAGGAAATCGCGCAGTTGCTCTTGCCAGAAGGGAAGCTGGCCAAACAGAACTTGGTGGAATTGGAGTCTGTTTCTGCTGAATTACCTGTGTTGAGTGGAAAACTGTTGCCGCATCAGGATCTCATTCAGCTGCTTATGTACGTCGAAATAAAGCCACCCAAACTCTCCCCCGAATTCCCGGCGCAACTCCTTGAAACCGATATGGAATGGGAGGATCTGATCATTGGCGAACATACCCGCGAGCAACTCAAGGATCTAGAGAATTGGTTGAGTTATTACGAGCAATTGGCCGCTCACCCTGAATTAGGGAAGCGCACCAAAAAAGGATACAAAACCTTGTTTTACGGTCCTCCCGGAACGGGAAAAACGCTCACAGCTAGTTTGTTGGGTAAGGCGGCAAACCGACCGGTTTTTCGAATTGACTTGTCATTATTGGTTTCAAAATACATTGGTGAAACGGAGAAAAACTTATCAGGTATTTTCAAGCGTGCCGAACACAAAAACTGGATTCTCTTTTTTGATGAAGCCGATGCACTTTTTGGAAAACGTACAGAAACCGAGAGCTCCAATGATCGTTTTGCCAACCAGGAAGTGGCGTATTTGCTGCAGCGAATTGAAAATTACAACGGAATGGTCATTCTGGCTTCCAATCTCAAACAAAACATAGACAGTGCCTTTATCCGGCGTTTTCAGTCGATGATTTATTTTCCGAAACCGGGCAAGATGGAGCGCGAACTCATCTGGAAGCAGACCGTTCCGGTCGATTTGCCTTTTGAAGAAAGCATCGATCTGCTGCGCTTAACGGATGCCTATGAATTGACTGCTTCGCAAATCAGTAACATTGTTCAAGCTTGTTACATCGATGCAATGGCAGGTGATCATAAACGCATTACACAAGGTATTCTCATGAAAAACTTACGGTTGGAATTTAAGAAAGAAGACTTGTTGTTTGAAGATGTTTTGTAAGTCGATCACACCCACACTTCATACACCGGCTGTTGCGACCAAGAAATCTCATCCGGTTTTTTATCAAACAACCCAAATAGGGTAGAACCCGAACCCGACATAGCGGCATACATTGCTCCGGCTTGGTATAGATCGTTTTTGAGTGTAAGGAGTTCGGGATGTTGAGCAAAAACACTCGGTTCAAAATCGTTGATCAAGTCAGTTTTCCAGGTTGATACCGGTTGGTGTAAGATTTCTGAAAGTGCCGCGCGATCAGCTTTCGGAGTCACTTTAGCATAAGCTGTTGCCGTTGGAACATGAATGCCTAAGTTCACTACGCAAATTTTCCAGTTGGGCAAATCAATTGACAGCGGTTCCAAAACTTCGCCCCGCCCTTTGGCCAATTGTAAACCTCTCTCCACGAAAAAAGCATTATCGCTCCCCAGTTGCGCTGCATATTTTTTTAATTCGTCAACAGATAATTGAAGTTGGAACAAATCATTCAATGCCTTCAATGTTGCTGTACTGTCTGCAGAGCCTCCACCCAATCCGCCGCCCATGGGAACAACTTTGTGCAGGTGAATGTGAACGGGGGAAAGATCAAAATCGTGTTTCAATAGGTTGTAGGCATCTACACAACTATTTCCGTTTCCAGGAATTTCGATTCCGGAAGTAGTGAACTGAAAATGGTCGGAGGGTACGATTTCCAAAATGTCACGAAACGGAATTTCCAGCATACCTGTTTCTATTTCATGGAAGCCGTCATTGCGCTTTCGCAAGATGTGCAAACCAAGATTGATTTTACAGGAAGGGAAATATATCATTTGGTAAAAGTAGCAATGAGCGAACTATTTTCGTAAATTTCGCCACTCAAAATTACACTATATGTCGACTTATCTCGATTTTGAAGAGCCGTTGAAGGCACTTGAAGAGCAAATTGAACAGACGCGTGAAATCGGTCGTACTACAGATGTAGATATGGCTGAGACAATTCAGGTATTAGAAACGAAACTGGCGGATAAAACCAAGGAAATTTTCACCGGATTAACACCATGGCAGCGCGTTCAGTTGTCTCGTCATCCGGATCGTCCGTATACATTGGCCTATATCAATGCCATTACTGAGAATACATTTCAGGAATTGCATGGTGACCGCAGTGTGAAAGACGACAAAGCTATGATTGGCGGTTTTGGGTTGGTTGACGGACGAACAGTGATGTTTATCGGTCAGCAAAAAGGAATCAACACCAAAATGCGTCAGTACCGAAATTTCGGAATGCCGAATCCGGAAGGATACCGCAAAGCATTGCGTTTGATGAAACTGGCCGAGAAATTCAATAAACCGATTGTAACGTTTATCGATACTCCGGGAGCATTTCCGGGGCTTGAGGCTGAAGAACGTGGACAAGGAGAAGCTATTGCACGCAACATTTATGAAATGATGCAGCTGAAAGTTCCTGTAATTTGTATCATCATTGGCGAAGGAGCTTCGGGTGGTGCATTAGGAATTGGTGTTGGTGATAAAGTGGTGATGTTAGAAAATACCTGGTATTCCGTTATTTCTCCGGAATCTTGCTCATCTATTTTATGGCGTTCTTGGGATTACAAAGAACAAGCCGCTGATGCATTGAAGTTAACCAGTGTAGATATGAAACGTTTGAAGCTGGTAGATGATGTAATCGAAGAACCACTTTCTGGCGCACACCGCAAACAAGAAATGATGTTTGAGCGAGTGAAAGGAAAAATCAAAGAGTATTTGAAAGAATTGGATCCGATCGAACCGAAACAACGTGTTCACGACCGTATTGAGAAGTTTAACTCAATGGGTGTTTGGGAAGGTTAATTCGTTAACAATAAGACATAAAAAAGGCTGTTTCGGTATCGAAGCAGCCTTTTTCTATTGGGATTGTACTGGTTATTTAACTGTTGGTGTTGTTTCTAATGTTTCAATGTCAAACTCCAAGTTTACAGAGCGTTTTTTCTTAGCGAAGATCATGTTGGTGGAGTAAAAAGCATCAACCGAATAGTTGTTTTCGATGGAATGTAATTCCCATTGACCTTCGTAAAAAGCGTAGTTTTCAATCACTACATCATGTTGCCCAGGAGGAACATTAACAGTCAAGCTTCCTTTTTTGGATTCTGCAAAAATGGCTGAAGTTCCCATCTTTTTTCCGTCAATATAAACTACCATACGGTTTTCATGATCGAAACCTTCTTCTACGTTTTTGTAAATCCAGGTAACCATCAAAGGCACACCTTTCGCAACCACTTCTTTTCCGCCGGTTACCGTAAAGTCAGATGATTCTTTATCGACGTTAAACAACATATTAATCGTTGTATTGGCCGTGCAGTTGATATTACCTTCGTAAAAAGCATCTACCGAATACTGGTTTTCTTTCGTGTGAATGTCCCATTTTCCTTCGTAAAACGAGTAATCAACTATTTTGATGACGTGTTTTCCTTTTGTTACTTCAAACGAATAAGTAGCTTTAGCGGTTTCCTTGTACACTTGCGACTCACCCATTGATTTGCCGTCAACGAAAACCAATATCTTGTTGTCATGGTCATAGCCTTCTACAACTTCTTCAAAGGTCCATTTTACTGTCACCGTTACGGTTTTCGCAGCCATTACAGCCATACAGCTGAACAATGAAAGCACTAGTAGTTTGATTTTCATACGTTTCGTTTTTTTTGACAAATATGCATTTCTTTCGCTTGAATCACAAGGTGTTTTGTGAAAGAATGATTTTACTAAATCGATTTATCAAACAAATGCAGTACAGGAGTAGATGAAAATAGTTGAAAAATTAAATAATTGAATGCGTGATTTTAGCCGTCAATATCTCTGTCTTTTTTAATCAGTTATCTATTAATGTTAATAATTGGTCTTTTTAATTCTACAATTTGTCGAAGTATTGAAAAGAGTAGGCTGATTCTCAAATCATTTAGAATCAATATGAATAGAATTGTACACGTGAATGTGACAAATATACCATGGTATGTAACCGAAAATATTCTAATTTCACACAAAACTATTAGACAAATGAAAAAGATTTATTTCCTCCCAATGGCATTTGTGGGGCTCGCCGGATTGCTGGCATTCAGCAATAGCGGTAGCTACTCCATTGAAATGTCATCGTACAAAAAATCACACATTATTGATAACAACGGTGCCGGTGCCGGTAAAACAGGTGCTCCGGGCGAAAACAATTGCACCCAATGTCACACAGGAACAGCTCAGAGCGGAGCAGGTGTAAACACGGTGGTAATGACAGAAGGAGCAAACGTTGTTTCCAGTTATACTCCGGGAACGGTTTACAATGTTGCCATTAGCATCGCGAATCCGAGTACAATCAACGGATTCGAAATCGTTGCATTAAATGGTTCAAATGCCCAAGCAGGAACAATCTCCATTATTCCTTCTTCGGGTACACAATTGAAGAACGGTGCGAGCGGTAAAAAATATGTGACACATACCTTGGCCGGTAATGTTCAGTCAACATGGGCTTTTCAATGGACTGCTCCTGCTACCAATGTAGGTAATGTGACATTCTATTTAGCTACAAATAGATCGAATTCCCAAAACAATTCCGGAGGAGATGCAATTTTCTTATCGCAGCATGTTTACGGTTCTATTGCCGGGATCGAAGAAAATCAGAACGACATTAGTTTGGAATTGGGCTACCAGTCTTCAACCAATTCGTTGGTGGTGAATTATACCGCATTAGCAGCTGGAGAATCTTCTTTGAATTTGGTTGATTTGAACGGAAAATCGGTATTCAATGAATCGATCGGAACAACAGAGATCGGTGAAAATAAAAAGGCTGTGCGTTTATCGAATGACTTGCAATCTGGGGTTTACATCGCGCATTTGAACGTAAATAATAACTTCACCTCCAAGAAGATTTACATTCAGAAATAACAATTGAGTTACTAGTGAAAATCCTGCTGTCTGCCTGAGGTGGATGGTGGGATTTTTTTTTGACGAATGCTTGATTTTTAATGTTGAATTGGGTTTTAGGAACAAGCCCGACTAAGGAAACTTTTGGGGATGATTGATGCTTGATTTTTGATGTTGGATTAGATCTTGGTGATTTTTAAAGTTTTACCAAACCATCTTAACATTAAGGGGATCTATATAGTTACCAAAACTCGAATCAAAATCAAGCATCCAACATTAAAAATTCAACCTATTATAACATTAAGGGAATCTATATAGTTACCAAAACTCGAATCAAAAATCAAGCATCCAACATTAAAAATTCAACCTCCGTTATCCGATTCGCCTAGTCACCAACGCGTTTACTCTGTCATAAAAGTCACGCGGTTGATACGTTCGCCATTCAATGTCTTCCAACTCGCCACCCATCACAAAATAATGGTCAATACGCGCCTTTGAAAACTCAGAGACAACATGATCATGAAAATTCACCATCGCAATCCATCCTTCTTCCACATCATCAAACCATTCCTCGTAATAACAATCGTCGGAATAGTGGAAATTCAGCACATTTTCACCGATTAAAATGAATTTATTGATGCCTTGTTCCAGGATTGGTTCAATGATATTGCGCTTTAACGTCATCACATCATTTTCAATGGCATCGTTCCATTCGCCTATAAATTCCAGCACTGCATACTGTTCTTCGTAGTCTACTACCAGTATTTTGGCAAAGAGTGTTCGCGAACCGATGTTGTCCCATTGCGGATGGATGAGGTAGTTGTAAATACGGTCGGTAAATTCGAATTCGCTGTATTCTCGATTAAAGAACGGTGAATGCGGGTCTTCAGACGCGATATAGACGTGTCTCCAGTTAAAATACGGTTCTATAAAATGCACTCTATTAGCGTTTTAAACAGGCAATACTTTTTTGTATTACCTAGCTCGAAATTAAATATAAACTGTACATTTGATACCTGTACCAATAACTATTTTTAGACTATGAATCCGGTAAAAAAAATCTTCCAATTAGCTTTTATTGCAACCATCGGAGTTATCACGTTGGTCGGATGTTCCGGCGGTGATGATCGCGATGCAAAAACAGCTACCTCTGCCTTAATCAATGAAAACAAAAACATCGTTGCCTTCGGACATATTTCCGTGCAACAATTATTAGATAAACTAGATTATAAACACCTTCCGAAAGCAGGCGCTATTTTGAGTGGCGAATTGAGCTCTTGGGAAAGTGGTGTTGATTTTTCAAAGCCTGTTTACTTTGCCGTTCAAGCACCATTTGCAATTGACGGTTCACCGGAGTTGACTTACATGCTTTTTGATGTGAAAGACAAAGACAGTTTGGCCGATAAATTCAACGGAATGGGATATGAAGCCACCGAGTCGGGCGATATTCAATGCTTCAACAACGGTG
>Ga0302296_1000477_pt1 | contig 33602 bp, 25 predicted proteins | sample III_Fen_N3_1_FD_194546 | JGI IMG/M metagenome (GOLD analysis project Ga0302296, IMG submission 194546) | Peat permafrost microbial communities from Stordalen Mire near Abisko, Sweden - III_Fen_N3_1 | ecosystem: Environmental > Terrestrial > Soil > Wetlands > Permafrost | place: Sweden: Abisko... | reverse complement strand
AGGAGAATCAAAAGTGATTAACGTGACTTACAACACAACTCGTGTTGGAGGATTTACAAAACAAATCACCGTTTATTCAAATGCTAAAAACGGAACAGTGTATTTAACAATTAAAGGAGAGGTTGAACCACAACCAGTGCAAGCCACAGAGCCAGCGCCTGCCAAATAATTAAAAAATATTTCGTAATTTGCAGGCCTTAATGATTATCATTAAGGCCTGTTTTATTTTTATACAAATCATATTATGCCACATATTTCTGATAGAGGTTTGACAATGCCTGCTTCACCTATTCGCAAGCTCGTTCCTTATGCCGAAGAAGCTAAAAGTCGCGGAATTGAAGTGTTACATTTGAATATTGGACAACCAGATATTAAAACACCGATTGAAGCAATTCAAGCAGTTCGGGATGCGCAGATTGATGTTATTGAATATTCGCATTCTGCTGGTAATGAATCGTTACGCAGAGAATTTGCAAAATATTACAATAGATTAGGTCTTGATATTACATACAAAGATGTATTAATCACTACAGGTGGTTCAGAAGCAATCAATTTTGCATACTATTGCATATTGAATTATGCCGACGAAGTAATTATACCAGAACCATTTTATTCGAATTATTACGGTTTTACAACAGAAACGGGAGCTCGAATGATTCCTGTTCGTTCTTCAATTGAAACGGGTTTTGCATTGCCATCAATCGAAGAGTTTGAGCAAGCTTTAACTCCACGGACTAAGGCGATTATGATTTGTAATCCAAATAATCCAACGGGTTATGTTTATTCGCGTCAGGAACTAGAACAACTACGCGATTTAGTCCTAAAATATGATTTGTTCTTGATTTGCGATGAAGTGTACCGTGAATTCTGTTATGATGAAGAACATTATTCGGTAATGAATTTAAAAGGAATTGAGGAACATACTATTGTTATCGATTCTTTTTCGAAACGTTATAGCGAATGCGGTTTGCGAATTGGAGCTTTGGTTAGCAAAAATCAAGAAATAATTCAAGCAGCATTGAAATTTGCACAAGCTCGTTTAAGTCCTCCAACATATGGACAAATTGCAGCAGAAGCATCATTAAAAGTTTCGGAAAATTACTTTACAGAAAGCTTTAATGAATATAAAAGGCGTCGTGATTATATCATTGAAGCATTAAATAACATAAAAGGTGTTTATACACCAATGCCCAAAGGTGCATTTTATTCAATAGTTCATTTACCTGTTGATGATGCAGAAAAATTCTGTATTTGGATGCTTCAAGAGTTTTCATACGAAGGTCAAACGGTTATGATGGCGCCAGGTTCAGGGTTTTATGTGGGTAAGAAAATTGGCGATCATCAGGTTCGTATTGCGTATGTTATCGAAATTGATAAGTTAAAACGTGCCGTAAAGTGCATCGAAGAGGCATTAAAGGTTTATCCTGGAACTATAAAATAGTAAGATGATTCGAATTTTGAAATATTTGTTATCCTTATTTTTATTTTGGATTCTATATTTCGTTGTTAGTAAATTTCTGTTCATCGTTTTTGAATGGAATATTGTTTCAAAAGTTGGACTTCATAGTTTAGCTTCAGCAATAGTTGTCGGTTTGAAAATGGACATTGCTACGGCTTGTTATGTGTTAATGTTTGCTTGTGTATTATCGTTACTATTGCTTATTAATGAGGTTGTTTTTCGTAAAATAATCGGTATTTTAATTAGTATTTTAATTTCGTTATTTTCTTTTATAATCGTTGTCGATTTTGAATTGTATAAAAATTGGCTTTCACATATTGATGTATCTGTTTTTCAGTTTTTTGATACCTCGTTTTCAGCATTATCATCGACAAGTAATTTAAAAATAACTGGATTAGTACTTCTCTGGATTTTTTTAAGTTCTGTTTTTATTACGTTCTACTATAAATTCGTTGCCATCCAATTGCATGGTAAAACACAAATGTCTCGGTGGTTTCATCCATTTCTACTATTGATAGTTGGAGCTGTTTTGTTTATTCCTGCACGAGGTGGTATTGATGTTGCTTCAATGAATACAGGTTCGGTTTATTTCTCACAAAATATGACCGCAAATCATGTAGCGGTAAATCCTGTTTGGAATTTCTTGTATTCTTTTAATCGCATTTCTAGCTTAAAAAATCCGTATGTTTATATGGATTCAATGAAGGCAAATGGAATTTATGAAATGATAAAAGAAGGTAAAGATTCAACCTTGTCAGTTTTAAATATGAAGAATCCGAATATCATTTTTGTGATGATGGAAAGTTTCGAATCCGACATTACAAAAACGCTTGGTGGTCGTGATGGCATTACTCCCAATTTCGATTCTTTAACTCATGAAGGAATCCTTTTCTCAAATATGATTGCTTCGGGAACTCGTACTGATAAAGGATTTGTGTCCATTCTCTGTGGATTTCCAGCACAATCGGTCAATCCAATTATAAAATTCACTCGTAAAATCGAAAAATTGCCAACCGTTAGTAAAGTTCTAGCAAGAAACGGCTATAATACCATTTTTCTGTATGGTGGTAATAAGCAATTTACCAATATGAATTCGTTAATCATGGCTGGTGGATTTGCAGATGTGACTGATAAAAATGATTTTGATAAATCGCTTCAGACTTTTAAATGGGGTGTTCACGATGAATTTGTTTTTCATCGAAGTATTGAAAAAATGAATGCATCTAAAACGCCATTTTTTACTTATATAATGTCTTTGAGTAGTCATGAGCCATTTGAGGTTCCAACCAAAAAAGTTTTTAAAGGCGATGGTGATGAACCAAAATATTTCAATTCAGCTTATTATACCGATTCTTGTCTTGGAGTCTTTATTGCAAATGCAAAGAAACAATCGTGGTGGAAAAATACGTTAATAGTGTTGGTTGCCGATCATGCAACCATTATGCCGGGGAATAAAACAAATGAGAATATCAATCGATTCAGAATTCCAATGTTGTGGCTTGGTGGAGCATTAAATGTTCGTGATACTATTGTCTCTAAATATTGCAGTCAAATGGACATAGCAAAAACGGTTTTGAAACAATTAAATAAAGACAGCTCGCCATTTATTTATAGTAAAAATATTTTTAATCAGAATAATAAAGGTTATGCGTTGTTCTGTTATAATGATGGCTTTGGATTGATTTCCGATTCATATTGTCAGATTTTCGATAATATTACAATGAAATATTCAACCAATAAAGGTTCTTTTTCGGGAAATGATAGTCTTGTTGGAAAAGCATTTTGGCAAATAGTGAACGAAGATTTTGTGAAAAAATGAAGCGAATATTGTTTGTTATAAATCCAATTTCTGGAATTGGTCGTCAGAAAATAGTTGAGAATATTGCCGAAAACGTGCTTGATAAAACGAAATCACATTTCGATTTCGTGTACACGAAATATCCACGTCACGCAAAAGAAATTGCAAAGAATAATTCTTCGAGGTATGATATTATTATAGCTGTTGGTGGTGATGGAACAATCAATGAAATTGCATCTGGTTTAGTTGGTTCTCAATGCATATTAGCTATAATCCCAACAGGTTCGGGCAATGGTTTGGCTCGCTGTCTTGGCATTCCAATGAATATAAAAAAGGCAATTGCCTTAATTGAAAATGGTAAAACAAAAGAAATTGATACGCTATTTTGTAATGATATGTTTTTTGTAAATGTTGGTGGCGTTGGTTTTGATGCAGAGGTTGGGCATCAATTTGAAAATGCTAAAAATCGTGGCTTTTTCTCATATCTAAAAATTACCGTTTTAGAATTGCTTAATTTTCAATCACAAAAAATTGAATTTGATTTTGATGGGCAAATTAGGCAAACCGAAGCTTTACTTATAAGCTTTGCAAATTCAAATCAATGGGGCAATAATGTTAAAATTGCACCTTTTGCAAAGGTTGATGATGGTTTGGTTGATGTTTGCGTTTTAAAGAAATTCCCCTTAATTATTGCACCGATTATTGGAGTACGGCTACTTTTAGGCACAATTACTAAATCGAGATATTTTGAATCATTCAGCACGAAACAAATCACGATTACGAAACAAGATATTGTAGTGAAATTTCATCTGGATGGTGAACCAATGATTGCTCAAGGCAATTCGTTACATATTAAAGTTATACCAAAATCGTTATCGGTTATCGTGCCAAATTAATATTTAATCCTTTATAAACGATTTTGTTTCAAATGTTTCAGATTCGGATGTTGCTTTTACAAAATAGATTCCTGCTGGGAAATTTGTTGTGTTAACATAACTCGATTCTTCATTCGTATAAAAGGACTTTATTCTATTTCCAATGCTATTAAATAGTTCTATTTTTATTGGCTTATTATGCGAAATATTGATGATACAAAAGCTTGTTACTTTTGTGGGATAAATTGAGATTTCTCTATTTAATTCAGGACTTTGGGTAACCGCATTTAACGTAATATTTGCATCACCAATATTTGCATCGACGAGTAGGGGCAATGCTTTTGTTAGGTCTGTTGTATTACCGAAATACGTTGGTTCATATAGTGTCGTATTAAGAGCTTTGCCTAGAATTAAAATCTTTGCATTTTCAGGAATATCAAAACTAAATGTTCCATCATTGTTTGTTGTTTTTTGATCTATAATATTAGGAAAAGCATTCATGTCATAAATGGTGATTTGTCCTTTTAAAGCGGGAATTAGCTTGCCGTTAAGTGAATATGTTTTAATGCATTTGGCCACCGAAAAATGTACTTTTATTGGTTGACTTTCGCAAATTGTGTCCGATTGAGTAACCGAAAATGAATATGTTGCTGTTATCGATGAATCAATGCTTAAATCTTTTGAAATTGAATAAATTGTGCTTGAACCATTGTTGTACCAATGAATATTACTTCCTATAGCCGAAACTGCAATATTCGAAAATAAACAATTATTGCTTGTATAATTAACTGTTGGAGGCACTATTGTACAGCTATTGCAATTCTTCTTTGCGATAACTTGCATTGGTTGACATTGTTGGGTAAACATCCAAATTGTCTTTGAAGAGTCAGGTAACGATGTAGGGAGTATAGCTGTTGGTACTGTGATTGTTGATCCGCTTCCCAAATAATCACCAAAAATGTTTTTTGTATACCAATTACAGCTTTGATTATTAAATAATTTGAATGTTACTGAATCGCCACAATAAGTCGGATTAATTATTGTAAAATCGGGTTTGTTTTGTTTTATAGCAATTTCATCGGCTACGGCATCACAGCCTTTTATCGTATCAGTTATTTCAATCGTATATTTCCCTTCAGAAGTTATAGCCAAGCTAGATTTATTTTCTGACGCTAATAAGATATTATTCTTAAACCATCGAAATCGAAAATGCGAACTTTCATACGAAGATTTTAATGTGTCATTAATTGGTGTACAAAGAAATTTGTTATCACCTAGAAATGCTGTAGGACAATTTTGGTTACAATGAGGTATTGCTATTTTTACCGTTGAATATCTATCTATATGATCGCGAGTACCTAATTGACCTGCATCGTTTATTCCTGAACCATATAATGTTGTTGAACCTGTTTTACTGTTTTTTGAGAATATAAATGAATTACTATTCGTAGCTACGATCCATTTAATACTATCAATTGATTCAGCTATTGATGAAATCATTTGTTGAGGCATTGTTGTGTGAGTTAATGTATCATCACCAATTCCAAGTTGACCACCTAGATTATTTGATGAAATGGGGAAATTTTTATTGTCGCCCCACGAAACTGTTGCAATTCCATTTGTCGTTATAATAGCCGCCAAACTATGCGTAAATCCTGCGGAAATCATTACAGCGTTTGTAATCGATTGATATTGTTCGGCATAGCTCTTTACGGTATAAAAGGTTGTTCCATTCAACCATGTTTCGCCTTTAAATGCACCACATCCAAAGACTAATCCACTTGAGGAAAGGCATAACGTATGTTTATAACCGGAAGATATACTGACGATGTTGCTTAATTTATAGCCATTGATATCGAGTACCGGAGTGGCATAATATTGAATTTGATTATTTCCACAAGCTAATTCAAATTCCGAATTTTTTCCCCATGCCCAAACTTTTCCATCTTTTGCTAATGCGTAGCAAAATAAAGCTCCTGCTGAAATAGATTTGATGTTTGATAGATTGGTCGTTGCGGATGTCTTAACATAAACGGGGAATTGTTGGCGAGAATTATTTCCATTTCCCAATTGGCCATGATAATTATCGCCCCATGCTACAACCTCTCCCGTTGAAAGTAAAGCATAACTTTGCGTCAAACCCGAACTGCATGCTATTACTTTTTTCAAAAAATAGCTTCCCGTTTCACCTCCTTTTACTTGGACAGGATTCACTGAATAATCACATAGAGTAGGTGTTGTGCAAAAAGTATCGGTACCGAGTTGTAATTGTGTGTTTTGTCCCCATGCCCAAATCGAACTATCTTTTCTAACGGCCAAAGAAAAATAGCCTTTACCTCCAGATATTGCAATAATGTTTGTTAATATTGGTATTGCAACTGGATTGATATCGTTTCCCATTTCTTCATTTCTTCCGAGTTGTCCATAAGTATTATCGCCCCACGTAAAAATTTTTCCATTGTCACAGAGATACATAGTATGAGACATTCCTCCCGATATTACTGCATTTTGACTTTGGCTAAATAGCTGTTGAACCAACATTATCTCCAATAATATGCAAAATAGCTGACGAATCATTTTTGGTTGAATAGTAACGTTCTTAGTCCAAAAGCGAGGGTGCATTGCAATAATCGCTCATTAACCTTTCTTTTGTCGTTGAAAATTGTGTTAATGAATTGGTTTAGCGTTGGCTCAATAAATATCGTTGTCAATTTGTTTACTTTATATTCATATTGTAATGAAAGGGCCGTTGAAATAAAAAATCGAGAAATTGAATGGTTTGAAAGAGAGTCAACATTTCCTGTTATGCTATTGTACGAATATCCGTTTTGCATGGTGACCATATAAAATCGAGTAGTAAAATATGGCGAAATTGTGCTTTTTGCATTTATTGAAAAACAATATCCTACAGAAAAAGGGATTTGAATCATCTTGATTGTATTTGTACCAAATGTTTTTTTATGTTCGATGTGTCGTTTTGTATGTTCAAACGACTTATATACTTGACTCGAATCTATAATTGGGATTCTCACGGTATCGCCATCCTTAAATTTGTAATAGTATAAAATGGTATGATACTGCCACATTTGGGTTGAATCTTTATAGACAGCACCATCATCTATAAATTCTTTATCGAAGGAATACGATATTTTTTTTGTTAGCGTAGAGGTGAATATTCCTGTTCTATATCGGATTTTATTCTTGCAATAATCGAATTGTAAACCTGCATCATAACCTCCGTAATTCGATTCTGAATTGTCGATTAAACCTTTAATATTTTTAGCATTATTGTGTATGTCATACATCGTGACAGAACCAACCGTTGGCGAAAAGACTGCTGATAGGAAAAACGATGCTTTTGGCGTTTCATCAATCTTTATTTGAGATATTAAAATTGTGTCATTGAAAATTACCGTATCAATAACTTTAACATATTGAGTATCGACAATTGTTTTTCGGATGGTGTCATTAACGGTAATGTGTATGGTATCGAATAATTGACGATTGCCAATTGGTTTTTGAACAGTTGATGTTTTTTTTTGTGATGAATTATTGGGTTTTAGTGATATCAGAATTTGATTGTTGTAAATTCTATATTGGTATTGAGAACCTAATAATTGAAAAAGAATGTCTTTAATTGTTTTGTCGGTAACATTTATACTCGTTTGATTTTCGCCATCAAAGATTGAATTATTATACGAAAATGTAAATCCAGCTTTTTTTTCAATCGTTTCAAGAATAGAGATAATTGATTTGTTTTGAATAGAAAGACTGATTTTTTTGTCGAGAATCTTCGATTGTGAAAAACAAACAACCGATGTTAGAGTGTTAAGTACAAAAATGGAAAATAGTACCTTCTTTAACATCGGTTGTTAGTTATAGTTAGAATTTATTTACTTTCTAACTACAAATATAGAATTTTGTTTTTCAATTTTTACATTAAACATTAATTCAATAACGTTTAATGTTGATTTTAGATTTTGATGATCGAATGTCGCTGTTAATGCTAGTTTTGAGTCGATATCAGAAGGATAATTGATTGTTATTCCATAGTGACGTTCAACGTCATTAAAGACTTGTTTGTAGCTTGAGTTTTTAAAGACAAGTACACCCGTTTTCCATGACATGAAGTTTAGGTCATCATTTATTGATTCAGTAACGGTATTCGTTTTTAAATCAAGAGTCCCTTTTTCAGTCTTCGTTAATGTTACCCTATTATTGTTTTGTGCTGCAAAAACAACTGTTCCTGTGTTTACTATTACGTTACACAATTCTTTAACTTTGTCGTAAGCAACATTAAATGTTGTTCCTTTTACTGTTACTGAAGCCGTTCCAACAGAAATAATAAATGGTTTTGCTTTGTTTTTTGATATTTCAAAGTATACTTCTCCATTCATTGAAACTGGACGCGTATTGCTCGTAAATTCAGAAGGTACCGTTAATGAAGCTGATTTATTTAAATATGCTACAGAACCGTCGGGAAGTTTTACGGTTTCAACAGAATTCGTTGTATTAGCAAATGTATGTAATTCATTTGTTGGGCGATATAGATAAAGCAAACCAGCAGCAAGAATCATTGCAGCTGCAACAGGAATAGAGATTTTGGTCCAAAGGCTTCTTGTTTTTGGTTGTAATTCAACAACTTTTGTTTCAGTAGTTTTTGTTTCTTGAATTCTTTGTGAGAATGTATTATATGCTTTAGTATAATCGAACGAGGTCTTTTTTATTTGTGTAGCATGCCAGATTGCACATGTTTCAAGGAATTCGTTCTTATTTTCAGGACTAGTATTAATCCATGAAAGTAAGCTCTCATTTTCTTGAGATGTGCTTTCTTCTGTTAAGTATTTCCCTATAATTTCTAGGTGTTCCATTGTGTTATTATTTGTTTTATACTCATTAGACAGATGTTTCTACAGATACCCTATATGATATTTCGAAGAATAACTGCAAATAGTACGATTAATTCTACTTTTAAATATTTATCTAAACTTCCTCGAAGTGACGTTAATGCCCGTGTTATATTGGCTTCAACGGCTTTTATTGAAATCCCTAATTGTTCTGAAATCTCTTTATTTTTTTTGCCTTCAAATCGGCTCAATTGAAAAACTTCTTTACATCTATCGGGCAATTCGCTAATTGCCGAATGTACTTTCTCTTCAAGTTCTTTGTTATTATAATCTTCGGCCGATTCTAATTCAAGCTTTTTCATTTCTATATAAGCTTTTTCAGAATATTTGTCTTTATGCAATTGATGTTTTATGTAATTCAAACATCGATTATGTACCGATCGGTAAAGATATGAACGTAATGAATTAACAGTTTCTAATTGTTCGCGTTGTTCCCAGAGTTTGAAAATTATTTCCTGAACTATTTCTTCTGATTCGTCTTCGTCTTTTAAAAAACGCATTGCATAAATGCACAATTCGCTATAGTGTTTCCTATAGATTTCGGCAAATAGTTGTTCCGTTTCTTTATTCTTTTGAGACTGCGACATTGCATTCTTTTAGAAAGCCCATTTAATAATATCTAAGCAAATATATGAATTTTTGTAAAGCTTAAGACCGAATTCCTCGTTCTTTTTATATTATTGCGTACTTTTGGATCACTAAACATTAAGGAATGAAAAAATACGTAATTCTCTTTTTTTTATTTTTGCCGTTTTTTTGCTTTTCACAAAAAGATATAGTTCATTTCTTAAATTCGAACTATAATTGGGGTGATATGATAAGTACTCAATTTCCTGCAACAGCATTCAAATTTGTTAATCTTTCGAATAAACCTTTGGCAATTATAAATACTCATGCCGATTATGAAATAAAATTATCATATTCACATATGTTTGTTGCACCTGGCGATACTGGTATTTTGTATGTCAAATATGAATCACAAAATGTTGGAATATTTTCTAAATCAATTGAAGTAAATTTCAATATAACAACTGACCCTGTTACATTGCATGTTTCGGGCAATAATGTCTCTGCCATCAGTTGTTTTCCCGATGCAAAAGATTGGACCAAACGAAAAGTTTGCATTATTGATTCGGTAACCAAAGAACCCGTTAAAGATGCTAATTGCAATTTCTTCTGTTATACCAATGGTAAAACTATTCAATTTAAAACAGATAAAGAAGGTAAAAGTATTGCAATCTTACCAATTGGGATGTACGATATTTCTTTAAAAGCTCAAGGATATAATTCTGCTGAATTATCGCAAAATATTCCTAAAACTGCTCCTGTTTTATACTTTGAAATGGTAAAGAATAAAATAGTGAAACCAGTTACAATTCCTGTTGTTCAAACGAAAGCGAATCCTGAGCCTCTACCCAACATTTCAAAACCTCAATCTGTAATTTATGAACCAGTCTCTGATATTGAATTGCCAAAAGATTTGTATCGTTCCAATAATATTGTTTTTCTAATTGATATTTCGAAATCAATGCAATCGAATCATCGATTAGAGAAATTAAAAAAATGTATGGATGTTTTGATAAATGCTCTGCGCGATAATGACCTTGTTACTATTGTTGTTTATAATACTCATTCCAAAGTTTTAGTAGAGTCGATAAATGGCCAATTGCATGAGAAACTCACAACGACAATCGATACACTGCTTCCTACAGGTTTTACGAATGGTGTGAGTGGACTTGAAATGGCATATTCTTTTGCCCAAAAATATTTTGTAAAAGATGGAAATAATCAATTAATACTTGCTACCGATGGTGAATTTAGTGGAACCACAATGTCGGAGCAACAAATGATGAACATGGTAACCGATAATGCAAATCGTGGCGTAATATTATCGATAGTTGGCTTTGCCGAAACCAAGGAAATTATAACTACATTACAAAATATGGCTATTCTTGGTCAGGGTTCATTTATTCAAATTAACGAACAGCTCGATCAACGTTTATTGATTGAAGAAATTAAATCGAAATCGGCGGTAAATCCAATTGTAAGTCCTCGTCAATAAATTGTAAATGTGTAATGACAACTTTTAAACGAGTAACAAGAACTTTTTACCATATTAATGGTAACTTTTAACGCGTCTTAAGCATATTTTACAGCGTAACGATAGTCTAATATGATGTAATTGCCGCTTGTAATTGTGTGAAAAGTATCGTTACATTAGTAATGAGCATTTCGAATAATGTAATAGTAAAGTTTTAAAAGTATTAACCATTTCGAAAAAGCGAACAGAAACTTTTATATAGTTAAGGATTATTCTTTCGATATTCCTTAACTCCATTTTCGAGGAATGTAATGTAATTATTAATATTTAAGTCATAAGCTCCAGGTTCGGAAAGTAACGTTCCATTGTTGTCAAGTAAAACATAATAAGGTTGTGAATTTGTTCCATATTTCGAAGCTTCAAAATAACTCCATTTATTGCCAATTGTTTTAATGGTCATTGTTTTGTCACCTAGTTTTACAGCTATTTGCTCGTTTGTTGGTAATTCAGTTCTATCGTCAACATAGAGTGAAACTAATACGTACTCGTTCGACAATATGTTTAAAACACGTTTATCCGACCAAACCGAAACTTCCATTTTTCGACAATTAACACAACCATGTCCTGTAAAATCGATTAAAACGGGTTTTTTGATTTCGCGTGCATAAGCTATACCTTCATCATAATCAAAAAAGCAGTTCAGATTATATGGACTATGAAATAAATCTCCATATTTCTTTTTTATTTTTACAATATTGTTGTTTAAAGATATACTGTTAGTATACAAATCAAAATCTTGCGTTTGTTGTGGTGGCGAGAATGCACTTATAGCTTTTAACGGTGCACCCCATAATCCTGGAACCATATATAAAGCAAATGAAAGGGAGAGTAAGGCCATGAAAAATCGGGTAACAGAAACATGAGTTAAATCACTATCGTGAGCAAATTTTAGTTTTCCCAACAAATAAAAGCCAAGTAATGTAAATAGTATTATCCAAAGTACAAGGAATGTTTCTCGAGGCAGAATATTCCAATGAGCAGCTAAATCAGCCGTTGATAGGAATTTCAATGCAAAAGCTACTTCAAGAAAACCAAGTACAATTTTAACGGTATTTAACCAACCTCCTGAACGAGGCAATTTGCCAAGTAATGAAGGGAAAATTGCAAAAAAAGTAAATGGTAATGCCAATGCAAGTGAGAAGCCAAACATTCCAATGAGTGGTCCGATTTTACTTCCTGACGAAGCTGCTTCAACTAGTAATGTGCCAATTATTGGTCCTGTACATGAAAACGAAACTAATCCTAAGGTAAATGCCATAAAAAATATGCTTACTAAACCTGATGTGGTATCAGCTTTCTTGTCGAAATAGTTTGACCAACTGCTTGGTAATTGAAGTTCAAATGCACCAAGAAACGATGCACCAAAAATAATTAATAGACCAAATAACAAAACGTTAAATATTGGATTAGTCGATAATGCATTCATTGCATCAGGTCCAAATACTAAGGTTGTTATAAAGCCTAATCCAACATAAATAACAATAATCGAAAGTCCATATAAAAATGCATTTAATGTGTGGTTTTTTTTGCGTTTCAAAAAGAAACTAACCGTTAAGGGTATCATTGGAAAAACACAAGGAGTTAATAATGCAAGTAAACCACCCAAAAATCCTCCGATAAAAATCAACCATAAACTTGATATTGATTTTGCTTTGGATGGATATGTTGCTTTGGATTCTTTAATTTCACTTTTTACAATTGAATCATGGTTTGTAATAGTAGGTTTTATTTCGGTTTTTGTTTCTAAAGATGCTTTTTCTGCTGGTTTTAAATTCTGTTGAGCTGCCCCAAGTACTTGATTTTTTACCGTTGAAATATTCGCTAATGGAAAACTAAATGCTTCTTGTTCTGGTTGAAGGCACTTTTCGTCGTTGCACGACATATATTCAACATAACCTGCTATTTTTGTGATAATTGTTGTTGTTGTTACTCTCTGAGTGAATACAACATTTTCATCAAAATATTTGATTTTCATATCAAACATTAGATCCATTTTCTCCGTGGCTTTTTTGTCTGTTGTAGGATTGCCAATTATTGAAATTCCATCGCTCGGCTTAAAGGTAATTGTAGTTGGAACAGGTCCACCAGAACCAATATCGAACGAGTACAGATGCCAATGTTTCTCAATACTTGCCGCATATTTAATATCAAAAATATTTTTGTCAATTTGATTAATTGAAATTTTCCACGAAACAGGATGCTCGATTTGAGCGAAGATTTGAAGGCTATTTATGCAAAATATGCTAATAAATATGTATCTTAGTAGAGTTTTAAACATTTTAAATAAGATGTAAAATGAAATTTAACATTTGAAAATGTAAAAATAACAGAAAAAAATCTTTAATATTGTTATTGAAAAATAAAATCTAAAATATAAACATGAAATCCATTGTAATTGTTGTTCCTAATCGCAATTTTTACAGATTTAATTTTGGGTTGCCATTTTTCGAGTTATAATAATTAAAATTTAAAAAATGAAACGGGGATTACTTTTATATATCTTAACAATTTATTTGTCTGTATTATTTGCGCAAGACAAAAATCTTATTTTCGATCACTTTAATGTCATTGATGGACTTTCTCATCCCGCTGTTAACGTAATAGTACAAGATTCCTCAGGATTTTTGTGGATTGGTACGCAAAATGGTTTAAATAAATATGATGGATATAATTTTACCGTTTATAAATCGTACGAACAGCAAGAAAATGGATTGACTGATAATTGCATTAAAGCACTTTATGTCGATAAAAATGGCATTCTATGGGTGGGGACTGCTACTGGTGGTTTATTGCGATATAATAGGAATACCGATATGTTTGAATGTTTTATGAATGACCCCAAGAATCCTAAAAGTATTAGTAGTAATAGTGTTTATTCAATTAATGAAGCCGATAATGGATTACTATGGATAGGTACCTATGGTGGTGGATTAAATAAATTCAATCCATTTACTAAAGAGTTTACGAGATTCGAACATAATTCTAAAAATAAATTATCAATTAGTAGTGATAATATCCGTTCTCTTTATCGCGATAAAAATAATAATTTATGGATTGGAACAGATGGCGAAGGACTGGACTTACTCCCCAATAATTCAAAATTGTTTACTCATTTTGTGAATAATCCTTTGCAACCAACATCAATTTCCGAAGGTGCAATTATGTGTATTAAAGAAGACAATAAAAATCAATTATGGATTGGAACGTATGGTGGTGGATTAAATATTTTTAATAAAAAGACTAAAATATTCGAACACTATACGTATAATTCTAAATCGACGAATTCAATAAGTAATAATATCGTTTGGAATATTTTCATTGAAAATGATTCTATTGTTTGGCTTTCAACTCGTGGTGGTGGGATTAATCTTTTTAATCAAAAAACAAAAAACATCTCCAATATTGTTTATAATATTGATGATCCATATTCAATAAATTCGAATCTCATTTTAACTGTAATGAGAGATAAATCAGGAATTGTATGGATTGGTACCGAAGATAAAGGGATCAATAAATTAAACATGCTAAAACAAAATTTTAAGCAGATTTCTGAAATTCAAAGCATTAAAAGTGAGTTAAATAGCTGTAAAGTTGCATCGTTATATGAAGATCCAAATGTAGGATTGTGGATAGGCACCTATGGTAAAGGATTATATTTTTTAAATTCGAAAACAAATACGTTAAAACATTATTCAACACAAACAAATCCTGCAATAAGAAGTAATACCATTTTATCTATTTCAAAAGATAATGAAGGTAACTTATGGTTAGGAACCGATGGCGAAGGAATCGATGTCTTTAATATTAACTCGAATACTATAACTAATTTACGAAATAATTCAGCTTCGACATCTTTATCTAATAATGCTGTACATTGTTTATATAAAGATCACGAAGGTATTATGTGGGCAGGAACATGGGGTGGAGGATTGAATCGTTATAATCGATTCAATAAAACATTTACACGATTCAGAATTAGTCCAATTCAACAAAAGGATGTTGTAATGACTCTTACTGAAGATATGAGTGGTAAATTGTGGGTTGGAACTTACGGAAGTGGACTTGCTCTTTTTGACAAAGAATCGGAAAAGTTCTCATTTCTGTTAGACAATAATATAATATTTAGTGTTATATTCAGTAAAGACAATAAATATTTATGGGTTGGAACTCAGGGGAATGGTATTATTAAAATGCAGCTTTCTACAAAATTGTCGGAAGGAATAACTGAAAAGAATGGACTGTCAAATGATGCTGTTAATGGAATGGTTTTCGATGAAAATAATGATTTATGGGTAACAACTAATAATGGTTTATCAAAAATAAATACGATTGATAATTCAATAATTCGTTATGATATTAATGATGGTCTTTTAAGTAATTATTTTACACCGAAAACCTGTTTTATGCTTTCAGATGGAAGAATAATGGTTGGAGGAATGACTGGAATAAACTGTTTTAACCCTAAAGATTTAGTCTCACCAGCACCAACACCAACAATTGTAATCACCAATTTTTATGCCTTTAATAAAGAAATCAAAATAGGCTCAATCGTTAAGGGTGAAACAATCTTAGAAAAAAATATTTCATTAACAAATCAAATAATTATACCCTATAGCCTAAGCGTCATTTCTTTCGATTTTCTAGGAATTGAACTAGGAAATCCAAGTAAACTGCAATATGCTTATATGCTTGATGGGCTTGATAAAGATTGGACTTATACCGATTCAAAAAACAAAAGAATTACCTATGCTCAATTACCAGCTGGAACCTATACTTTGAAAATTAAATCGACCAATAGCGAAGGTAAATGGTGTGAAAATGTTAAAGAACTTACAATAATCGTAAAACCTCCATTTTGGCAAACAGCATGGTTTTACATACTTTTAATTCTTTTCTGTTTTATAAGTATATTTTCATATTTACGCTATAAAACAATGCAAATTGCAAAATCAAAAGCTGAACTTGAAGTTAAAATCAAAGAACGTACTTTAGAATTAGAACTTAGAAATGAAGAAATTGTTCGTCAGGCAGGTAAAATTATGATTCAAAATGAGCAAATTACTGATCAAAACGATATACTTGAAAAACAACAAAAAGAATTAGAATTAAGCAAGAATAATTTGGAATTGATGGTTAATCAACGCACTAAAGAGTTGAAACAAGCATTGAGGAAAGCAGATGAATCGGATAATCTAAAAACAGCATTTCTTACTAATATGAGTAACGAAATTAAAACACCGATGAATACAATTATAGATTTTGCGGATCAATTAAACACAAAGGATATCACAGAATCTATAAGAAAACAATGCATCATTCAAATCAAATCAAATAGTAACTTATTGGTAAAAATGATTGGTAATATCATTGAATTATCGAAAGTTCAAACGGGGCAGATAGCAATTAATAAATTGGAATGTAATATTAGTGAAGTTTTACAAAAAATAAAACCTTTGATTCAACAACAAATTGTACTTGAAGGGAAAAATATTAAAATCGAAATTATCACTGAAACAAAGGTTCAAAATCTAATAGCATATACTGATGTAAATAGATTAGAACAAATTATCATTAATCTTTTTGATAATGCCATAAAACACACTACAAGCGGAAAAATTATTTTAGGATGCACGTTGTCCGATTCAAGACCGAAACATCCTGAAATTGAATTCCATGTAAAAGATACTGGTATCGGATTTGAAAAAGATCAGTACGAGGCGATATTCAATACTTTCACCCGAATCGAATCGAAGGAAAAGTTCTTCCAAGGCACCGGTTTAGGTCTATCTCTTGCTAAAAGCCTTGTAAGTATCTTGGGCGGTCGAATGTGGGTTGAATCAGCCGAAGGGAATGGTTCATCAATCTATTTCACTATTCCATTCGAGTTGAGTAATAAACGAGACGTTTTAAATACCTCGCAATGGAGAACAAAAAAAATATTAGTAGTTGATGACCAAGAAATAAATCATGCTATTTTTAATGAAATATTAAAGCCCTTTGGTCTCAATTTACTCTTTGCACGAAATGGAATCCAAGCAGTTGATTTATGTCGTCAATATCAACCTCATTTAATATTAATGGATTTAAGGATGCCGGATATCTCTGGATATGAAGCTGTTTCAAGAATTAGGGCGTTTAATAAAGATGTGCCAATAATAGCTCAATCTGCTTTTGTCGTTGTTAACGAACGTGAGAAAATTATGAATTCAGGATTTAATGATGTTCTTACAAAACCGATAGACTCTCAATTATTATTGAAAATAATAGACAATTTTATGTGCGATAAAAATGAAGCATAAAAAAATAGTTAAAAAAAAGCAATAATAATTGGTATTATAATTCTATATGCGTAATTTTGCCACCCAATTTTAAGGATAATAAAGTAAATTTAATAATTGTATTATGATAATAGTGCCAATAAAAGAAGGCGAAAACATCGACAGAGCCTTGAAGAAATTTAAACGCAAATTTGAAAAAACAGGTGTTGTTAAAGAATTACGTTTAAGACAAGCTTTTAAGAAACCTTCTGTTGCTAGAAGAGAAGTACTTATAAAAGCTGTTTATAAACAATTTTTACAAGAACAAGAAGAAGTACAATAGTCGTATCCCAATATCATGGGAAAGGCAGAATTTCTTAAGTATCTTCAGTTTGAGAAGCGGTATTCAAAAAATACTGTTACATCTTACCAAAACGATTTACAACAATTTGTTGTATTTTGCGAAGTAAACTTAGGATCATTTGAGCCTAATACAATTACCGAGAGACATGTTCGATCATGGATTGTTGATTTGTCGAAGAGTAACATCTCGCCGCGATCAATTAATCGTAAGATTACAACTCTCAGAGTGTTCTTTAAGTTTCTAAAAAGATTAGATTTAGTCAAACTAAATCCCATTGAAAAGTTTAGCAGATTAAAACAAAAAAAAGATTTGCCATGGTTTGTTGATGAAACTGCTATGGAAAGACTTTTTTCTGAGTTTGACTTTGGTGACGATTACGAAGGGGGGCGCGATAAAATGATTGTAGAATTATTTTATGCAACAGGAATTCGACTAAGTGAATTGATAAATATAAAAGTTCAAGACTTTGATTTTTCGAAAAGTGGTATAAAGGTTTTAGGCAAAAGGAATAAAGAAAGAATAGTTCCTTTGTATGAAACAATTAAAGACAATCTAGTCCGCTATATTTCGATTAGAAATGAACAATGTTTTGATTCAGAGTATTTGTTCTTAACAGCAAAAGGACGAAAAGTGTACGAGAAACTCGTTTATAGACTTGTGAATACTAGTCTTGGGCAAGTTACAACAATGGACAAGAAAAGTCCACATGTTCTACGACACACTTTCGCAACACATATGTTGAATAATGGAGCTGATTTGAATTCTGTAAAAGAACTGTTGGGTCATGCAAATTTGTCGGCAACGCAAATATATACTCACAATACTTTTGAGAAATTAAGAAACATTTATAAACAGGCACATCCAAGAGATTAACGAATAAAAATAAAGAATATGGAAGTTAAAGTACACGCAGTAGGATTTAAAGCCGATGCTAAATTAATAGAATTTGCAACATCTAAAGTTTCAAAACTAACTCAATTCATTGACCAAATTGTAATTTCTGAAGTGTTTTTTAAGGTTGATAATACACAATCTGTAGAAAATAAAGTTGCTGAGGTTAAAGTTTTGATTCCAGGAAGTGAACTTTTTGCAAAAAAACAATCTAAATCGTTTGAGGAATCTGTTGATTTAGCGATTGATGCATTAAAAAAACAGATTGAAAAAGCAAAAAACAAATAACATTAAAATAAATATTGCAAAAACATTTTGTAATTTATTAAATAGTAATAAATTTGCAGTCCGAATTTGTAGGGATAAGTTGCAATTTGTAACCGTTGCCTATGTAGCTCAGGGGTAGAGCACTTCCTTGGTAAGGAAGAGGTCATGGGTTCAATTCCCATCATCGGCTCAATAAGTTAAGTAATAAAAAGAAAAGAAAGTTAAATTAAAGTATAATAATTAAATTCAGAAATAATGGCTAAAGAAAAATTTGATAGGTCGAAACCACACGTAAACATCGGTACTATCGGACACGTCGATCATGGTAAAACTACCTTAACAGCAGCTATTACATCATACTTAGCTAAGAAAGGTTTTGCAGAAATTAGAGATTTCGCATCTATTGATAATGCACCAGAAGAAAAAGAAAGAGGTATTACAATTAATACTTCGCATGTTGAGTATCAAACAGAAAAACGTCACTACGCTCACGTTGACTGTCCAGGTCACGCGGATTATGTAAAAAACATGGTTACAGGTGCTGCTCAAATGGACGGTGCTATCCTTGTTGTTGCTGCTACTGATGGTCCAATGCCTCAAACACGCGAACACATCCTTTTAGCTCGTCAAGTAAACGTGCCTAAAGTTGTTGTTTTTATGAATAAAGTTGACATGGTTGACGATGAAGAAATTCTTGAAATCGTTGAAATGGAAATTCGTGAATTACTTGATTTCTATGAATTTGATGGTACAAACACTCCAATCATTCGTGGATCAGCTCTTGGTGGTTTAAATGGTGAGCCAGTTTGGGAAGCTAAAATTCAAGAATTAATGGATGCAGTTGATGCATGGATTCCAATTCCAACTCGCGAAGTTGACAAACCGTTCCTTATGCCAGTTGAAGACGTATTCTCTATTACTGGTCGTGGTACTGTTGCAACAGGTCGTATTGAAGCAGGTATTATCCATACCGGTGACGAAGTTCAAATTATTGGTTTCGGAAGCGACAAATCTTCGGTTGTTACTGGAGTTGAAATGTTCCGTAAATTATTAGATCAAGGTGAAGCTGGTGATAATGCTGGTCTTTTACTTCGTGGTGTTGATAAAAAAGACATCCGTAGAGGTATGGTAATTTGTAAAGCAAAATCTATAACTCCTCATACAAAATTCAAAGCTGAAATATATGTTTTGAAAAAAGAAGAAGGTGGACGTCATACTCCATTCCATAATAAATACCGTCCTCAGTTCTATATCAGAACAACTGACGTAACTGGTGAGATTATTCTTCCAGAAGGTGTTGAAATGGTAATGCCAGGTGATAACATCACAATTACAGTTGAACTTCTTGCTCCAGTAGCTATCAACCAAGGATTACGTTTCGCAATTCGTGAAGGTGGTAGAACAGTTGGTGCTGGTCAAGTAACTGAAATTATTGAATAATACTATTTAAAATAAACAATTTTAAAGGATTGACAGAAATGTCAATCCTTTTTATACGGGTGTAGCTCAGTTGGTTAGAGCACTGGTCTCCAAAACCAGGTGTCGGGAGTTCGAGTCTCTCCTCCCGTGCAAATTGGAAAGAAATCATGGGATTAATAACTTACATACAAGAAGCATATAATGAACTCGTTCATAAAGTTTCTTGGCCTTCTTGGAAGGAATTACAAAGTAGTGCATTACTTGTGTTGGTGACAACATTTATTTTTGCAATAGTATTGTTAGTGATGGATACTACATTCTCTCACTTGATGACAGATGTTATTTATAAAATTTTAGAATAAATTGCTTTCGACTATGAGTGATTCACAAAAGAAGTGGTATGTCGTTAGGGCAATAAGTGGTAAAGAGAAAAAAGTTAAGGAACTTATTGATCACGAAATCATACGATATAATCTTCAAGAATATATCACAAGGGTTTTGATTCCTACCGAAAAGGTTTACCAACTAAGAAATGGGAAAAAAATTAGTAAGGAAAGAAATTATTTTCCTGGCTATATTATGATTGAAGCAATATTGGTTGGTGAAGTCCCACATATTCTTAAAAATATTAATGGTGTAATTGGTTTCTTAGGAACTGAAAAAGGAGGAGAACCTGTTCCTCTTCGATCGTCTGAAGTATTCAGAATTTTAGGTAAAGTTGATGAACTTGCTGAAAAAGATGAAGAACCAACATTTACCTATATAATTGGCGAATTAGTTAAAGTAACTGATGGTCCATTTAACAGCTTCTCGGGTGTTATTGAAGAAATAAACGAAGAAAAGAAAAAACTAAAAGTGAGTGTAAAAATATTTGGCCGAAAAACACCTGTTGAGTTGAGTTTCAGTCAAGTTGAAAAAGAACAATAATAATTTATAAAGCGGTATGGCAAAAGAAATAACCGGATATGTTAAACTTCAGATTAAAGGTGGATCTGCAAATCCTTCACCTCCAGTAGGTCCGGCACTGGGTTCAAAAGGTGTTAATATCATGGAGTTCTGCAAACAATTCAATGCAAGAACTCAAGATCAAATGGGAAAAGTATTACCAGTTATCATTACGGTATTTGGTGATAAATCTTTCACATTTATCATTAAAACTCCTCCAGTAGCTGTTCAGCTTATTGAAGTTGCTAAAATTAAACAAGGATCGGCAGAACCTAACAGAAAAAAAGTTGGTAAAGTAACTTGGGATCAAGTAGCAGAAATTGCGAAAGCAAAAATGCCAGACTTGAACTGTTTTACTGTAGAGTCAGCTATTTCAATGGTTGCTGGATCTGCTAGAAGTTTGGGAATTACCATCGAAGGTGATGCACCAGCTTTCATGAACAAGTAATATAGTTTTAAATAAATATAATGGCTAGACTTACAAAAAACAGAAAATCTATTCTTGGTTTAATTGAACCAGGAAAAGTGTATACTTTAGAGGAAGCATCTAAAGTGTTGAAATCTATCAGCACAACCAAATTTGATGCGTCAGTTGACCTCGATGTAAGACTTGGAGTAGATCCAAAGAAGCCAAATCAGATGGTTCGTGGTGTGGTAACATTACCTCACGGAACCGGAAAGAAGGTACGAGTGTTAGCACTTTGTACCCCTGATAAAGAAGCTGAAGCAAAAGCTGCTGGAGCCGAATTTGTTGGGTTGGACGATTATATCGAGAAAATCAAAGGCGGTTGGACAGACATTGATGTTATTATCTGTACTCCTACAGTAATGGCAAAAGTTGGTGCATTAGGAAAAGTATTAGGCCCTCGCGGACTTATGCCAAACCCTAAAAGTGGTACTGTTACTTTAGAAATTGGTAAAGCAGTTACTGAGGTTAAAGCAGGTAAAATCGACTTTAAAGTTGATAAATACGGAATCGTTCATAGTTCTGTAGGTAAATTATCATTCGATCCTGAAAAACTTGTTGAAAATGCAAAAGAGTTTATGAGTACAATCATGAAACTTAAACCATCTTCAGCTAAAGGAACGTATGTGAAAAGTATTTACATTTCATCGACTATGAGTCCTGGTATTCAACTTGATGCAAAATCGTTTCAATAATTTTAATAATTAAGAAGTACAAAAGAAATGAAGACGATTGATGATAAAAAAGCGATAGTTACCAGTTTAGTTGAAGAACTAAATAAAGGTAATCACTTTTACGTAATTGATATTGCTACACTTAATGCTCAAGACACAAGTAATTTAAGAAGAAAATGTTTTGAAAAAGGCATTAAACTTATTGTTGTAAAGAATACTTTATTAAAGAAAGCTTTAGAGCAAAAAGAAGGTGATTTCGAAGGAATGTATTCTACATTAAAAGGAAGTTCAGCTATAATGGTTTGCGATACAGCTAATGTACCAGCAAAACTTATAAAAGAAATTCGTAGCGATAAAAGAAAATTAAAACCAGTTTTAAAAGCTGCGTTTGTAGAACAAAGTGTTTATGTTGGCGACAATAATATTGAAGCATTAGCATCACTAAAATCGAAAAACGAACTTATTGGCGATGTTATCTTATTGTTACAATCTCCAATGAAGACCGTTTTAAGTCAACTAAATTCAGGAAAGAATATTCTTGGTGGAGTTGTAAAAACATTACAAGAAAGAGCAATTTAATTGCTTAAAATAAAATAATTTAAATAGTATACAATTAATTAAAATCATACAAAAATGGCAGATATTAAAGCATTAGCAGAACAGTTAGTTAACTTAACTGTAAAGGAAGTAAATGAATTAGCCGACGTTCTAAAAAGTGAATACGGAATCGAACCAGCAGCAGCAGCAGTTGCTGTAGCAGCTCCTGCAGCGGGTGGCGCAGCAGCAGTTGAAGAAAAATCAACTTTTGATGTTATTCTTAAGAATGCAGGTGCAGCTAAATTAAACGTAGTGAAACTTGTTAAAGAATTAACAGGATTAGGTTTAAAAGAAGCTAAAGATCTAGTTGACGCAGCTCCTAAAGCAATTAAAGAAGGTGTATCTAAAGAAGATGCAGAATCTTTAAAAGCTAAATTAGTTGAAGCTGGAGCAGAAGTTGAACTTAAATAAGACGCTTCTTTACTGAAGAATTCAGGTTTAAGCCTTAATTAAGGCTTAAACCTTTTATTGTTATTTTTAAGTTCAAACTTTTTCCTTTACATTATGAATAAACCAAGAATTAGTTTCGCATCTGCAAAGAATCAGTTGGAATATCCTGATTTCCTTGAGATTCAATTGAAATCGTTCTATGAATTTTTCAAGATAGATTCGAACCCCGACGAAAGGAAATTTGAAGGATTGTGCAAAGTTTTTCAAGAGAACTTTCCGATTACCGATACTCGTAATAATTTCCATCTTGAATTCGTAGATTTTCAGATTGATCCACCACGTTACACGATTGAAGAAGCAATCGATAGAGGTTTAACATACTGTGTTCCTCTTAAAGCAAAGCTTAAATTATATTGTTCAGATCCTGAACACGAAGATTTTGATACGGTAATACAAGATGTTTATCTTGGAACCATTCCGTATATGACACCACGTGGTACCTTTATTATTAATGGTGCTGAACGTGTTATTGTGTCGCAATTACACCGTTCACCAGGTGTATTCTTTGGTCAAAGCGTACATGCTAATGGTTCTAAACTTTATTCAGCGAGAGTAATCCCTTTCAAAGGTTCCTGGATAGAATTTACAACAGACATTAACAATGTCATGTATGCATATATTGATCGTAAGAAAAAATTACCTGTTACAACTCTCTTAAGAGCAATAGGTTTCGAAGACGATAAAGCAATACTTGAAATATTTGACCTCGCTGAAGAAGTTAAAGTTTCAAAAACTGCATTAAATAAAGTAGTTGGTCGTAAGATTGCGGCTAGAGTTTTAAATTCATGGGTTGAAGACTTCGTTGACGAAGCAACAGGTGAGGTTGTGTCTATCGAAAGACATGCTATCATTGTTGAACGTGAAGTTGTTTTAACGAAAGACCATGTTGAATTGATTTTAGAGTCAGGCATCAAAACAATCTTTATTCATAAAGAAGGTCTTGTTAGTTCTGATTTTTCTATCATTTATAATACCTTACAAAAAGACCCTTGCAACACTGAAAAAGATGCTGTAAGTCATATCTATCGTCAGCTCAGGAATTCTGATCCACCAGATGAAGCTACTGCACGTGATGTAATTGATAAATTATTCTTCTCTGACAAACGTTACGATTTAGGAGAAGTTGGTCGTTACAGAATTAACAAAAAATTATATGGTAATGTTGCTAATGGAGATGTTAGAACATTAACCAAAGAAGATATCATTGCGATTATCAAATATTTGATTCAATTAATCAACTCAAATGCTGATGTTGATGATATTGACCATTTAAGTAATCGTAGAGTTAGAACCGTTGGTGAACAACTTTGTAACCAATTTGGTGTAGGTTTAGCTCGTATGGCTAGAACAATTCGTGAGCGTATGAATGTACGTGACAATGAAGTGTTCACTCCTATCGATCTTATCAACTCAAAAACATTATCTTCAGTTATCAACTCGTTCTTTGGAACAAACCAGTTATCTCAATTTATGGATCAAACGAATCCACTTGGTGAGATGACACACAAAAGAAGATTATCGGCACTAGGTCCAGGTGGTCTTTCTCGTGAGCGTGCTGGTTTCGAGGTTCGTGACGTTCATTATACGCACTACGGTCGTTTATGTCCAATTGAAACTCCTGAAGGTCCAAACATCGGTTTGATTTCTTCTCTTTGCGTTTTCGCAAAAATCAATAAATTAGGTTTCATCGAAACACCTTATAGAAAAGTACAAGATGGTATTGTTCAATTAGGTGAAGGTGCTGTTACTTATTTTACTGCTGAAGAAGAAGAAGTAAACATTATCGCACAAGCAAGCGAACCAATCAATGCTGATGGATCGTTTGTCAATGCAAAAATAAAAGCTCGTTCAAGAGGTGACTTCCCATTAGCTGATCCAACGGATATTAAGCTTATGGATGTTGCTCCTAATCAAATTGCATCAATTGCAGCTTCGTTAATTCCTTTCTTGGAACATGATGATGCTAACCGTGCGTTGATGGGATCGAACATGATGCGTCAAGCTGTTCCACTTATGAAAGCTGAAGCTCCAATCGTTGGTACTGGTATCGAAGGCAAAGTTGCTCACGATTCACGTATAATGATTCAAGCAGAAGCAGATGGTGTTATTGATTATGTTGATGCAAATGAAATCCGCGTAAAATACGATCGTACTGAAGAAGAACGTTTCGTGACATTTACAAGTGATGTAAAATCATATATAGTTCCTAAATATCGTAAAACAAACCAAAACACTTGTGTTAACTTAAAACCTATCATCAGAAAAGGTCAAAGAGTTGTTGCAGGTCAAGTTTTGACTGAAGGTTACGGTACTGAAAAAGGTGAATTAGCAATTGGTAAAAACCTAAAAGTGGCATTTATGCCTTGGAAAGGTTATAACTTTGAGGATGCGATCGTTATTAATGAAAGAATTGTAAGAGAAGATGTATTCACTTCAATTCACATTGACGAACATATTCTAGAAGTTAGAGATACCAAACGTGGTCCTGAAGAATTTACTCCAGATATTCCTAACGTAAGTGAAGAAGCAACAAAGAATTTGGACGAAAACGGATTGATTCGTGTTGGTGCTAATATTAAACCAGGTGACATCCTTATTGGAAAAATTACTCCAAAAGGTGAATCTGATCCTTCACCAGAAGAAAAACTTTTACGTGCAATTTTCGGCGATAAAGCGGGTGATGTAAAAGATGCTTCGTTAAAAGCTTCTCCTTCTTTATATGGAACTGTTGTTAATAAGAAATTATTTACAAAATCTATTAAAGATAGAAAATCGAAAGTTGCTGAAAAACCAATTATCTCGAAATACGAAAAGGAATTTGAAAAAGAAATTGCTGCTCTGAAAGACGAATTAGTTAAGAAACTTTTTGAATTAACAAACGGAAAAACATCTCAAGGTGTGAAAGATTACTATGGCAACTTAATCATTGCTAAAGGAATTAAGTTCACGTTAAAAACACTTAATGAGATTGACAATTACCGTGAAGTAAATCCAACAAAATGGTTAAGCGATAAAGATAAGAGCGATATTATTTGTCGTATCTTAACAAGCTATACCATAAGATATAAAGAACTTGATGGTGATTTGAAACGCAAAGTATTTGCTTTGACCGTTGGTGATGAGCTTCCAAGTGGTATCTTACAATTAGCTAAGATCTATATCGCACAAAAACGTAAGTTGAAGGTTGGTGATAAAATGGCTGGACGTCACGGAAATAAGGGTATCGTATCGAGAGTTGTTCGCGACGAAGATATGCCATTCCTTGAAGATGGATCGCCAGTTGATATCGTACTTAACCCTCTTGGTGTACCTTCTCGTATGAACCTTGGACAGATTTATGAAACTGTACTTGGATGGGCTGGAAGAGAATTAGGAGAGAAATTTGCAACGGCAATTTTTGATGGTGCAACACTTGATGAAATCGGAGAATATACCAAAAAAGCTGGTGTTCCTGAATTCGGTAAAACCTATCTTTATGATGGTGGTACTGGAGAACGTTTTGATCAAACAGCAACCGTTGGTATCATTTATATGTTAAAATTAGGACATCTTGTTGACGATAAAATGCATGCTCGTTCAATCGGACCTTACTCTCTTATTACTCAACAACCTCTTGGTGGTAAAGCACAATTTGGTGGTCAGAGATTTGGAGAGATGGAGGTTTGGGCAATCGAAGCATTCGGTGCGTCAAACATTCTTCAAGAAATCCTAACTATAAAATCTGATGACGTAATTGGTCGTGCTCGCGCATATGAAGCAATCGTTAAAGGTGAACCTATGCCGAAACCAAATCTTCCTGAATCATTTAACGTGTTATTACACGAATTAGGTGGTCTTGGATTAAAGATTACGTTCGAATAAAAAATGTGTGTAAAAACACATTTTATTGTATTTGTTAATATTTTGAACTTATAAATCTCTATATATGGCCTATAGAAAAGAGACCAAATTCAAAAGTGATTTCGAGAGCATGACAATTAGTTTGGCATCGCCCGAAGATATCCTTAATCAATCAAGTGGTGAGGTGTTAAAACCAGAAACCATTAACTATAGAACGTATAAACCTGAGCGTGATGGTTTATTTTGTGAAAGAATTTTTGGTCCAGTAAAAGACTACGAATGTCATTGCGGTAAATACAAAAGAATCCGTTATAAAGGAATCATTTGCGACCGTTGTGGTGTTGAAGTAACTGAGAAAAAAGTTCGTCGCGAAAGAATTGGTCATATTAATTTGACTGTTCCAATTGCTCACATTTGGTATTTCCGTTCTTTACCAAATAAAATCGGATACCTTTTAGGATTATCTTCTAAAAAACTCGATTCAGTTGTTTACTACGAAAGATACATAGTTATCAATCCAGGTATTAAACGTATGACTGGTATCGAAGAAAATGATTTATTAACTGAAGAAGAATATCTAGATATATTAGATAGTCTTCCAAAAGAAAATTTAGCATTAGAAGATGACGATCCTGATAAATTTATTGCTAAGATGGGTGCTGATGCACTTTTAGATTTACTTGGCAGAATTAAACTCGACGAATTATCATATTTCTTACGTGATAGAGCTAGCAAAGAAACATCGCAACAACGTAAAAATGAAGCGTTAAAACGTCTTCATGTTGTTGAAGCTTTCCGTGCTGCTGGAACGAAGAACAAATGCGACTGGATGATTTTAAAATGTATTCCAGTAATTCCACCAGAACTTCGCCCACTTGTTCCACTTGATGGCGGACGTTTTGCAACATCGGATTTGAATGATTTATATCGTCGTGTTATTATTCGTAACAATCGTTTAAAAAGACTTATTGAGATAAAAGCTCCTGAAGTAATCTTACGTAACGAAAAACGTATGTTACAAGAAGCTGTTGACTCATTGTTCGATAACTCTCGTAAAGCTAATGCAGTTAAAACTGATGCTAACCGTCCTTTAAAATCATTAAGCGATAGCTTAAAAGGTAAACAAGGTCGTTTCCGTCAAAACTTGCTTGGTAAACGTGTTGACTATTCGGCTCGTTCGGTAATTGTTGTTGGACCAGAATTAAAGATTCACGAATGTGGTATTCCTAAAGGAATGGCTGCAGAACTTTACAAACCTTTCGTTATCCGTAAATTGATTGAAAGAGGAATTGTAAAAACCGTGAAATCAGCAAAGAAAATAGTTGATCGTCAAGATCCGATTGTTTGGGATATTTTGGAAAATGTTATGAAAGGGCATCCTGTTATGCTTAACCGTGCTCCCACACTTCATAGACTTGGTATTCAGGCATTCCAACCAAAAATGATTGAAGGTAAGGCAATCCAACTGCATCCACTTGTTTGTACGGCATTCAACGCCGACTTTGATGGTGACCAGATGGCTGTGCATCTTCCATTAGGAAATGCAGCTGTACTTGAGGCTCAATTATTAATGCTTTCTTCTCATAATATCTTGAACCCTGCAAATGGTGCTCCAATCATGGTACCATCACAAGACATGGTTCTTGGATTATACTATATCACTAAACAACGTAAAGGTGTTAAAGGTGAAGGTCGAATATATTATTCTCCAGAGGAAGCAATTATTGCATATAACGAAAAACAAACAGATTTACACGCAATTGTTAAGTTTAGAAGAACGTTCCATGTTGATGGTTTAGAAAAAACTGAGATAATTGAAACAACAGTTGGTAGAATTATGTTCAACCAATCGGTTCCTGAATCTGCTGGTTATATCAACGAAATCTTGACAAAAAAATCATTACGCGACATTATTACACGTGTATTGAAAGATGCAGGAACATCGAAAACTGCTAAATTCCTTGACGATATCAAAGATCTTGGTTTCCAAATGGCATTTAGAGGTGGTTTGTCGTTCAATCTTGCTGACGTAATTATTCCTGGTGAGAAAGACGTGTTAGTAACTACTGGTTACGAGCAAGTTGAAGAAGTTTGGAATAACTATAACATGGGATTCATCACAAATAACGAACGTTACAATCAAATCATAGATATTTGGACGCATACCAATGCTAGTTTAACAAATATCTTGATGAAACAATTAAGCACAGATAATCAAGGTTTCAACTCTGTTTATATGATGCTAGACTCTGGTGCTCGTGGTTCGAAAGAACAGATTCGTCAGTTATGCGGTATGCGCGGATTGATGGCGAAACCTCAAAAATCTGGTTCAGGTTCTGCAGAGATTATCGAAAACCCAATCTTATCGAACTTTAAAGAAGGACTATCGGTACTTGAGTACTTTATCTCAACCCATGGTGCTCGTAAAGGTTTGGCCGATACTGCTCTTAAAACAGCTGATGCTGGTTACTTAACTCGTCGTCTTGTTGACGTATCGCAAGATGTTGTGATTACAGAAGACGATTGTGGTACATTACGTGGACTAGTTGCAGTTGCAATTAAAAATAACGATGAAGTTGTTGAATCATTATACGATAGAATTTTAGGTCGTACTTGTGTTCAAGATATTTATCATCCTTTAACAGGCGAATTAATTGTTAAAGCTGGTGAAGAAATTAACGAAAGTGTTGCACAAACAATTTCTGATTCACCAATCGAACAAGTAGAAATACGTTCGGTATTAACATGCGAATCGAAAAAAGGTGTATGTGCTCGTTGCTATGGCCGTAGTCTTTCGACTGCTCGTATGGTGAAAATGGGTGAAGCTGTTGGTGTTGTTGCTGCTCAGTCAATTGGTGAGCCTGGTACACAGTTAACACTTCGTACATTCCACGTTGGGGGTACTGCATCGAACATTACTTCTGATTCTTCAATCGTATCGAAATATGATGGTATTGCAGAAATCGAAGAGCTACGTGTTGTTGAAAATGAAGATGAAAATGGTGTAAAAGTTGATATCGTAATCGGTCGTTTGGCTGAAATGAAAATCATCGATAAAAACACTCATATCGTTCTTACTACTCATAACATTCCTTACGGTTCTAAATTATTTGTTAAATCGGGCTCTCCAGTTACAAAAGGACAACTTCTTTGCGATTGGGATCCATATAACGCTTTAATTCTTTCTGAAACAGGTGGTAAAGTTTCGTATGAAAATATCATCGAAGGTGTTACTTTCCGTGAAGAAACGGATGAGCAAACTGGATTTAAGGAAAAAGTAATTACAGAAACAAAAGATAAAACAAAGAACCCTGCTATCATTGTCTTGAACACTGCTGGTGAAGTTCAAAATACTTACAACTTACCTGTTGGAGCTCATATCTCGGTTGATGAGAAAGAGAAAGTAAAACCAGGTCAAATTCTTGTTAAGATTCCTCGTGCAGTTGGAAAAACTGGTGATATCACCGGTGGTCTTCCTCGTGTTACTGAGTTATTCGAAGCACGTAACCCATCTAATCCAGCTGTGGTTTCGGAAATTGACGGTGAAGTTTCTTTTGGAAAAATCAAAAGAGGTAATCGTGAGATTATCATCAAATCGAAAACAGGCGAAGAAAAGAAATATCTTGTTTCTCTTTCTAAACAAATTCTTGTTCAAGAAAATGACTATGTAAAAGCTGGAACTCCACTTTCGGACGGAGCTATTACACCATCAGATATTTTGGCAATCAAAGGACCTACTAAAGTTCAAGAATATATTGTGAACGAAGTACAAGAGGTTTACCGCTTACAAGGTGTGAAAATCAATGATAAACACTTTGAAGTTATTGTTCGTCAAATGATGCGTAAAGTAGAAATTGAAGATCCAGGAGATACACGTTTCCTTGAAAAACAAATCTGCGATAAATGGGCATTTATGGAAGAAAACGACTGGATTTACGATATGAAAGTTGTTCTTGACCAAGGTGATTCTCAAAACTTTATTCCAGGTCAAATTATTACAGCAAGAAAACTTCGTGACGAAAACTCAATGTTAAAACGTAGAGACTTACGTCAAGTTGATTGCCGTGATGCAATTCCTGCAACATCAAGTCAAATACTTCAAGGTATAACAAGAGCTTCTCTTCAAACAAGAAGTTACATGTCGGCAGCATCGTTCCAAGAAACAACAAAAGTTCTTAACGAAGCAGCTATCAACGGAAAAGTTGACTACCTAGAAGGTCTTAAAGAAAATGTTATTGTTGGTCATAAAATACCAGCAGGAACAGGTCTTAAAGAATACGAAAGACTTATTGTTGGAAGTATGGAAGAATACGAAAAATTGTCTAAGGTTTAATCCTTATCACAAATACTTAGAAAAGAGCGTTTCAATTTTGGAACGCTCTTTTTTTGTTCTGAATTTTGTGGTTTGCAGATGATTTTGTCCTGTTTGCAGATTTTATTTGTTTCGAACATAGATGTGTGATAACATTTGTATAAATTAATAATCTATACAAATGAAAAATCAAATTATTGCAATTAAAGTTGCTGGTTTTATAACCTGCTTTTTTAGTGTATTTCACCTTTTATTTTACTGGATATTAAATTGGAAAGTTGCTCTTCACTGTCTTAATTCCGATAATTGGGCAATTTTTCATGCATTCAATTTTGGTATGAATATGATGTTTATTCTGTTTACCATTATTTCGCTGTTTATGACAAAGAAACTATTGACTGAAACTATTGGTAAAGTGATGCTTGTTTTTATGTCGTCAATTTTTGTGATGCGTATTTTAAGCGAATTTATTTTATGGAAATTTACATTAGAACAATCGCCAGCAATTATTATTCTTTGTATTATTCCTGCAATATTATATGTAATACCATTATTTAGTAAGCCCAAAACTCAAATACTTTAAATCAACCAATCATTTAAATCTATAAAGTAATGAAATTCAGGATAACAAATGGTATATTACTTATTATTATTGGAATACTTCATACACAATTCGCTCTTTCTTCCGATGCTTTTGGGACTCAATTTGCAAAATTTTCCCATTCGCATTTTTATAAAATAAGTACAGGTCTCGATGAATTGCCCGCTAAAGTTGGTTATACAAATTTTGAAACATTTGCAGCTTTTTGGTTTTTCTATTTCGGAATCTTTATTATTCCTTTGGGTTTGTTAGTTCACTCAATTGAAAAGAATAATCAAATTATTCCGCATAGTTTTACAATATCGTATTTAATCGTTATACTTATTGGTTGTTATATGGTTCCAAATTCTGGATTGTCGTATTTAATGCTTCCGCATGCAATATATATGTTATTTCAAAACTCTAAAAACATAGCAAAATGAGATTTTTTAAAATAGTAACTATACTTACATCTGCATTGTTTGCATATTTATTCATTCTTTTACTAACAAACTCTGGTTCATTTTTAAAAGATATTGGATTACAATCAAGCATTGCTACATTTGTACTTGCACGGAGAGCATCGATATTTATGTTGGGAATTTCTGTGTTGATGTTTGGAGCAAGAAATTTACCTCACTCACAAGCGAGACAAATTATTTGTTTGGCTACTGGAATTACAATGTTTGGATTATCTTGCATGGGAAGCTATGAATTTATTAGGGGTGCAGTAAACTCTTCTATTTTCATTGCCATAATAATTGAAACAATATTATGGATTTCATTTGGAATAGTCGTACTCAAAAATAGAAAATCCCAAATGTTCAATAATTGTAGCTGATATTATCATTGAATATAAAAAGGGCAGTGCCAATTATGTACCCATATGCTAATTATATGTTAATTACAATCAATTAAACGAATGAAGCAATTCTTAAAAATATTACTAGCCATTATAATTGTTTTTGGGGTTCAGGTAGCTGGTTCATTATTGTTACTCCATTCTCACATAATACGATGGGGAGCTACGGATTACGAAGTTACTATGCCTATGTCAGGCGACAAATATGCCGAAGTAATAAGTGCTACAAGAGCAATTGATATCTATAAGCCACAGGCATCTGTTTGGGCTTATTTGGTTGGCTTGGGTGCTGACCGAAAGGGATTTTACAGTTTTAGTTTATTGGAGAATCTGTATGGCTGCAAAATCTCAAATCAAATTAATGTAGCGAACCAAGAGTTAAATGTGGGGCGGCTAATTCCAATTACATCACCCGATGCTTATGGAAATTACAAAGAAGGTTTTGTTGTACTTGAAGTTGAACAAGGGCAATCATTTGTATTGGAAGGTTGGGGCTCATTTGTTGTTAATAAAATTGATGAAAACAGTTCACGCTTGA
>Ga0302296_1000475_pt1 | contig 33638 bp, 18 predicted proteins | sample III_Fen_N3_1_FD_194546 | JGI IMG/M metagenome (GOLD analysis project Ga0302296, IMG submission 194546) | Peat permafrost microbial communities from Stordalen Mire near Abisko, Sweden - III_Fen_N3_1 | ecosystem: Environmental > Terrestrial > Soil > Wetlands > Permafrost | place: Sweden: Abisko... | reverse complement strand
GTGGAGTCAAATCGGGACGATTGTGTTTATCGATAGGAGTTGGAACAGTAATAATATATATATTACAATTGCTTAGTTCTTTTTCATCGGTAGTAAATTGCAAATTAACCGATTCTTTAAAGTTTTTTTCTTCTATTTCAAGTGTCGAATCTTTTGATTGTAGTAATTCATTTATACGTTCTTTTTTTACATCAAAACCAATAGTTTTAAATTTCTTACCAAATTCAATAGCCAAAGGTAATCCAACATACCCCAAACCTATTACACCAATTTCATATGTTTTATTTTCCATATATCTACAATAAAAAATGACAGCAACACCATCAATATCTCCGTGAATTCACACAAAAGCAAATATACGTAGTTTCACCACTTTATAAAATATTATTTAATGTTTTCCATATTTTTTTTACTTTAATTTACTTATTTCATTTTTTCTCAAATATCAAATAAAAGAAATTTCGTATTCATTTTTTTTCATATATTTACAGAAATGAAAGGAAGATATGGAGTTTTTAGAAGGATATAAAATAACAAAACGTATATCGAGTGATGCCGTATTTAGTATGTATGAGGCAATTGACGAAAGCACACTAGACAAAGTTTTGATAAAAATTGCTTCTCAAAAATTTCTTATAGAAAATGAATCGATGGCTCGAATTCTAATTAGAGAACATGAGCTTTCTCGACTTTTTTCAAAAAAGAATATAATTGCAAAAAGTAAACTTAAGGAAGAAGACAATACCGAACACCTTATATACAATATCGACCATTTGCATTTTTTAACAGAATTAACAAAAAAGAAAACAACCGATTTTACATTTATATATAGACTTGCAATTACAATAGCACATCATCTCGAAACATTACATTCAAAAGGCTATGGGCATTTTAATTTAACTCCAAGCAATATTTTATTCGACAGCGAGAGCAGTATTGTTAAACTTATAAATCCGTGTATCTTTCCTAAATTTAATCTCATATATAATCTTCGCTATATTGCTCCAGAACAAACAGGTCGACTTGCAATTAAATCAGATTATCGATCAGATTTTTACAGTTTAGGAATCATTCTTTACGAATTAATTACTGGAAATCACCCTATTGCAGATATAGATGCAAAAACTATTTATCGCAAACAAATTACCGACAGATTTCCAGCTCCCGATAGTATTGATATTACTATACCAACTGCACTTTCACAAATTGTTTACAAATTAACATCAAAACAAGCATCTAACCGATATCAAAATGCAACATCACTAAAACATGATTTACTAAAAGGTCTTGAATTATTACTATCGGCACCACACCAACCAATAATTATTGGAAGTTTAGATTATATTTCAAACATTCAATTTCCCGAGATTAATAGTTTTTTTGAAAAAGAGAAAGATGAAATAATAACTTCAATTAAACATGCAGAGCCGAACAAAATTTCGATTATAAATTTGTCTGGAACTTTATCGCAAGGTAAAGATGATTTTGCTAAAGATATTTTAGTTGCTTTAGATAAAGGGAAAATTTTTAATGTTGTAATTTCAGCATTGCCAGCAACTGGAGCAATTCCATTTTATGCAGTGTCTAATATATTAAAAGAAACAGCATATAATTTGCATAATAGTGATTTATTTACGTTACATGAAATCCAAACGTTTTTCTATAATCTTCCAAGTCACCATGCTACAGCACTTATTAAGCTTTGCCCGAATATAGTAACGTTATTTAATATCAACATCAAACCAATTAATTCATGCATTTCCGACAATTCGGTATTACAGTCGGCTGTTAGACAATTCATTAACTTCATTTGCCAACGAACACGACCATTTGTAATTTACCTTGAAAATATTGAACATATGGATAATTCGTCGATGCGATTATTCATTGAATTAATGAGTGATAGTGAATTGAAGGATTTAGTTGTTATGCATTCAACTATAAACACCGTTTCGTTATCGAAAAGTGTACATAATAAAAATATCATTTTCAAGCAATTTGAAATACCAAAACTGAGCAAACGAAAAGTTAGCTTGTTAATTAATAAGACATTTAAACTAAATGAAGAACAATCATCAGATCTAGTTGATGTAATAATTGAAAAGACAAAAGGAAAAGTAAAACAAATATATACACTTATACACCTTTTAGTTGAGAAAAAAATAATCCATTTTGATATAGATCAATTTGTTTGGAAATATAAAATTGATAAGATAAAAGACTTTTCGTTCCAAAGTTCATACGAAACCGTTATTGAAAGCAATTTCGATAAATTAAACGCAGAAATCAAGAATTTACTTATCGAATGTAGTTTAATTGGATATATATTCGATATACGAATTCTACAAATAACTCATGGCTATAGTATTCGTTCATTATCAGTACTTTTTCGTGACATTCAACACCTTGGTTTTGTAGAACCAATTGAACGATTTTCAACATTAAACAATCATAACAATCCACTTCTGTATAAATTTAACAATACAAAAGTTCATAAAATTTTACAGCAAAAAATTACAAGCGATTATTTACAACACTCAACAAGCATATTTTCAGCAATAGTTGAAATTTGCAAACACGATGAATCACTTTTCTTCTTCTTCGAGGAATTTATTAAAAAGAATCAAACCTTACTAGCAGAAATAACATCGGACGAAAGAAGTTCAATGCTTAATTTTTATTTCCACAAGGCCGAAACATACTACTATTTAAAGAAATACAAAGATGCCGAAATACTGATAACATACTGTATTTCTTTAATTAACCAAGAAGGATGGACAGCATCTCGCCACAAAACAACATCGCAAATATATTTATTGGCAATTAAAATTAGTATTCAAACCTACTTTTTTGCGAAAGCAGATAAATATTTTGATACAGCAAAAAAATATGTTGCTGAACCAACAGAGAAAATTCCATTTTACGAAGTTCAAATTGATTCCTATATTACCCGAGGAAAACAATCGGAAGCAGTTGGATTATTAAAAGAATTATTTAGTATTGCTAAATTTTACCCTAAGAAACAGAATTCTTTATATTGGATTATTTCGTCTAAAATTGTAAAAACATTATTCTTCAATAAACTTATAAATAGTACTTTCACCCTCAATCCTCGAACTAAATCGCTAAGAAAACAAACATTACATTTCTTAAACGATAGATGTTATTTGCTTGACAATCATTTATACAATTATACTCTTTATAAAATTGCAAAAGATAGCATTATTAATGGTATTGATAAGCACTATGTGTTCCCTTTACTACGCTATTCACGAAACATGATTCAAGATCCTGAAACATTTGATAAGGGAACAAAACTATCGAATGAGCTTATCACAATAATATCAAAAAGACCCGAAGATTACAAAGATGAACTCCATTATTACATAAAACATATTTTGCCTTTTTCAAGTCACAAGGCAACATACAATTTGAATGAAATCATTGAAAATCATTTTTTCAATGGTGAAACCTCAAAAGCTATTGAGATAGCACATGTTATTTTTAGCTTAGATTTTTTTAAGGGAGTAAACTTGAAACAATTATCGTTGAACATTCAAAGAACTATCGATAAGATTGGCGATTCAACAAAAAAGAGCGAATTGGTTTCTATCTTAGATATTATCGAACATCGAACAAAACTATTAACACAAGTAAGAAAAAAGATTGAAATTAACAGTGAGACCAATATTCCTTCATCGAAATCGTCAAATGCAAATCAAATATCTATTTGGAATAACGTAACACTCCTTCTCTATTTTTTTCTGATGGACGACCACGAAAAAGCTTCAATTTGTGCTCAAAATGTTATAATGTCAACAAAAATTACTGAAAGTACAATTCCCTTATGTATCGCTAAGTTTTACGACAGTTTAATTAATTGCGAAAGCTATTCAAAAAAATCAATAACAGAGCAAAAAGGAATAGTAACAGTGCTTAGTGAACGACTAAAATATTTTAAATCGTTAGCAAAACATAATCCCGATAATTTCATGCATAACTATTTGATACTTGAAGCAGAATATCAAATACTTTTAGGAAACAGAAAAAAAGCAATACAATTATATTTTGAGGCCATCGAATATAGCGACAAACAAAACTTATATCACATGTGTGGATATGCACACAAACGTTTGGCGAAAATATATGAACTCGAAAATTTGAAAGAAAAAGCGGTAAACCATTATATAAAATCGTTTAATTACTATAAATTTTGGGGAACAGAAGCTATTGCAAACAACATAAAATTCGAACATTTTTCAATATTCGATGAACTTGAAATTAGAATATACAACATATCATAAATAATATGGAAGCAGCAGTATTAGAAACAATAAAAAAGGCTAATGAATTTATTCGCGAAAGTAGACTTATACCTTTAATCGAAAAAACACTTCTGTTTTTCTCTCGAAACTTTTCGATTGACAGAGCTGCTTTTATCATAATTAAAGATGATGAAATATCGATAAATAGATATTTAGAAGGCGGCATGATAAAACAAGCAAATTTTAATTCATTTTCATATAATGAAATTGTGCCTCGAATGCCTGTTGAACTGGCAATACGACAAAAACAATCGTTGTTTTTAAACAATGAAAAAGACATTGAAGCTAATGTTGAAGAACCATTTTTAAAACGCAATAAAGCAAAATCAATAGCTTGCGTTTCTTTATTTTACAATGATAAAACAAACGGTATTTTATATCTTGAAAACAATCATATTGAAAATGCTTTTACTTCAATAAAAAAAGATAGTATCAGTATTTATCAAGAATATTTATCGAATGCATTAGAAAAGGCTTTTTTAATTGATGCTAATGAAAAAGATTTGCATAATAAAAGCACCCTCATTCAAAGTTTAAACGAAAAACTTATTGAAACAGAGAAGTTCTCGGAGCAAATAAAATCGGAATTGAAACAATATCAATTAATAGTTCGTGAAACTGATAATTCGATTATGTTTTTTGATAAAGATTGTAATTTAGAATGGGTAAATAATAGTTTTATTAACCTATTTGGCTATTCAAAAGAAGAATATATCGATATATATGGAAAAAATCTTATTACAAATTCGAACAATCAGGACATAAAAGAGCTACTATCAAAATGTATTGACAACAAAAAATCAATAACATACGAAACTCACAGCTATTCAAAACTTGGAAAAAAGATCTGGATACAACGAACCTTAACTCCGATTTTTGACGACAAACTACAACTTGAAAAACTTGTAACGATCGATTCAAACATTTCGGAATGGAAACGTGCCGAGGCTGAAATAACAGAACAAAAAGCCAAACTTGAAATCCAAAAAGACATTGCTCTGCAACGTAAAGATGAAATAGAATCGCAAAAAACATATCTTGAAAAAGCATTTAAGAAAAACAGTAATCAAAGTGTAAAACTTCAAGCTGTTTTGATGCAATTGAACGAAAAAAACGAAGAACTAAATATAGCACGACGAATTGCAGATAAAGCAAATGAGGATAAGTCGCTATTTTTAGCAAATATGAGTCACGAAATTCGTACACCAATGAATGGAATTATTGGTATGACTAATCTTTTGATGTATACACCCTTAAGTAGTGAGCAAAAAGAATATTCAAATCTTATAAAATCATCATCGGAAGCCTTACTCGACATCATAAATGATATTCTGGATATTTCGAAAATTGAATCTGGCAAAATTGAACTTGAAACCAGAACGTTTAATATTCCCGATACTATTAATTTAGTACTTAAAACACTTGAATTTAAAGCTAATGAAAAAAATCTTAGCTTAACATCAGACATTGCCCCAAATATTCCTAAATACTTAAATGGTGATTCATTAAGAATTCGTCAAATTATTATCAATCTGGTAAATAATGCTCTTAAATTCACCGAAAAAGGTGGTGTTAAAATATCGTTAATACTTACTGCTGGCGATAGCAAAAAAGTAAGTTTACAATGCAATGTAAAAGATACGGGCATAGGCTTAAAACCAGAAAGTATACATTCGATATTCGAAAAATTTACTCAGGCCGACAGCTCAACTACTCGTAAATATGGAGGAACGGGACTTGGTTTATCTATTTCAAAACAATTAATTGAAATGATGAATGGCAAAATTTGGGTTGAAAGTGATTATGGCAATGGCAGTGATTTTATTTTCAAGATAGAATTGGGCGTTCCCAATTTAGAAGAAGTAAGCAAAATTGAGGAAGAAGAACATATTACAAAAAGATTAACCGAAATTCGATTCAATAAAGAATTAAAAATATTAATTGCTGAAGATAATACGACAAATCAAAAATATATCCGATCGTTATTGAAGATTTACAATCTTGACCCAGTAATTGTAAATAATGGTAGAGAAGCTGTAGAAAAAGCATCGAGCGAAAAATTCGATTGTATCTTGATGGATTTACACATGCCCGAAATGGATGGAATTGCAGCAACAATTGCAATTAGAAATTCAAGCGACGAGCAATTAAAAAACATCCCAATTATAGCATTAACGGCGGCGGCATATAAAGAAGATAAAGAAAAAATGCTAGCTGCTGGCATGAACGATTATCTATCGAAACCAATAAACGAGGATGGTTTATTTAGAATTCTGAAACAATTTGATTCCGAAACACCAATTACTACTATTGAGAGTAATTTGGCTATCGAATTAAAAAAAATGGAGAAAGAATCGAAAATTACTGAAACATCAAAAGATATTGACTCACACGAAGAAGTGATAAATATGACTTCGTTTCAAAATAATTTTGGAGCATTTAGTAAAGAGATTCTTAATGAAATCATCGATGAATTTATTAGTCATCATGAACAAAAGATGGCTAGCATTAAACAACAAATCGACAATAAAAACCTTGGTGGAGTGATGCATGAAGCACATTCTCTTAAAGGAGAAATATCGATGTTTAGTGCAGAATCGGTTCGTCAAAGCATGTTTATTCTTGAAGATAAGGGACGAAAAGGAATCGCCGATGATTTAGAAAAAGATTTTGAACTTGCTCAAAAACAATTAGCGAAACTTGTAACAGAACTAACCATCATTAAAACGAAAGAAATAATTTAATACATGGCTGAACAAAGAAATGATTTCCGGAGTGTCGATTTGGATACTATTTTATTTCTAGATATTGAAACTGTTTCGCAATATCCCAATTTTTCAGAATTAACTGAAGATACCCAAAAACTTTGGGAAAAGAAATCGCAAAGAATTATTGAAGAAGGCAAAACAGCGGCCGATTGTTACCCCAAAGCAGGAATTTTTGCTGAATTTGGAAAAATTGTTTGCATTTCGGTTGGTTACATTAAAACACTTGATAACACTCGAACACTTCGCATAAAATCGTTTTATGGCGAAGACGAAAAGAAACTTTTAACCGAGTTTAATGCCTTAGTAAGCAAATATTTTAACACATACGAACATTCCCTTTGTGCCCACAATGGCAAAGAATTCGACTTTCCCTATATTGCACGACGTACTCTTATTCATGGCCTAACAATACCTTCGTGCCTCGATACCCGTGGCATGAAACCTTGGGACGTTAAACATTTCGACACACTTGAATTATGGCGATTTGGTGATTTTAAAAACTACACATCACTCGAAACGCTTACCCATATTTTTAATATTCCAAGTCCCAAAGACGATATTACGGGTGCCCAAGTTGGCGAAGTATATTGGAACGAAAAGGATGTAAAACGCATTGCTACCTATTGCCAAAAAGATGTTGTGGCTATTGTTCAGCTTTTCCTTCGCTTCAAGAACGAAAAATTGATTGAAGAAGAGAATATTATTTATGCTGAAAAGTAGCTTCTACAAAACAACATTTCCTCACTAACACCCAAGTTCTTAGCTACAAAAAAACATGTAAATTTAATTCACCAAAAATGAATTAGATATTGCATTTTTATGTATGTTTGAAAAGGCTTTTTGAGAGAGTTGGACGAGAATTGAAGAAATCAAAAAGATAAGATACAACAAAGGCGAGTTGCCCCGCCTTAAATGTTTTCACAACGGAATAATCCTTATTGTGATTTGCTTCAATTTGTACGACAAATATAATGAAAGATTTGAAATAACGAAATAAAAAATAAACATGGGATTAAAAAGAGGTGATACCTTTTGAAAAGGTATCACCTCTAACCCCACAAACCGCAAACAAACATGAAAAGAATTTTAGGACTGGATTTGGGAACCAATAGTATTGGTTGGGCATTAATTAAAGAAGGTGACGAAAACGAAAAAAGTGAAATACTTGGTTTAGGAAGTAGGATAATTCCGATGGACGATGCTGCTATGAGTGATTTCAATAAAGGTTCATTAAAGTCACAAACTTCAGTTAGAACAGATTTACGAGGAGTTAGAAGATTACATGAACGTCATATTCTTCGTCGTGAAAGATTACATCGTGTTCTACATATTCTAGGTTTTTTACCGGAACATTATGACGATTCAATCGACTTTGTAAAAAACTTTGGACAGTTTAAAACCAATACTGAACCAAAGTTGGTTTATAGAATTAATAAAGAAACCAACAAATCGGAGTTTATATTCCAACAATCATTTAACGAAATGGTTGAAGAATTTAAGCAAACACTACCTCAGCTTTTTGAAAAGGATAAAAAAATACCATACGATTGGACTATCTATTACTTAAGAAAGAAAGCCCTTACACAAAAAATAGATAAAGAAGAACTTGCTTGGCTTTTACTACAATTCAATCAAAAACGAGGTTATTACCAACTTCGTGGTGAAGATGACGAAGATGCTACTAAAACAGCAAAAACAAGAAAATATTTTGACAAACAAGTTATTTCAAATATTATTGATACAAATGAGATTTATAAAGGACTTAAAGTTTTAATTGTTGAATTAGCAAATGGTAATAAAGGTAAAATATTCAAAAAAGAAATTCCCCAATGGATTGGGGTTGAAAAAAACATTATTGCAACTGTTGACCTCGACAAAGATGGCAAAGATAGATATGATGATAATGGATTGTTGAATCAGCGTTTTACAATTCCTACAGATGCAGAGTGGGAAACAGAATGGAAATTAATAAAACTAAAAACTGAAAAAGATTTAAACGATAGCAATAAAACCGTTGGATGCTACATTTACGATACATTATTGATAAAACCCAATCAAAAAATTAATGGTAAACTAGTAAGAACTATCGAACGTAAGTTTTACAAACAGGAACTTGAAACCATTTTACAAATCCAACAACAATTTCATACCGAACTTAAAAATAGCGAATTATATGAAGCTTGTTTAAAAGAACTGTATGAAAACAATGACGCACATCGTAATAATATTAGCAACAAAGATTTTAAACATTTATTTTTAAATGATATTATTTTTTACCAGCGTCCTCTAAAAAGCAAAAAATCATTAATTAGCAATTGTCCTTACGAAACCCGAACTTTCTTAAAAGATGGTAAAAAGGAAACACAATCTCTAAAATGTATTGCAAAATCAAATCCATTATTTCAAGAATTTCGACTTTGGCAGTTTTTGCAAAATCTTAAAATAATTGCACGTGAGAAAATTATTAACAACAAAACAGAAACTGATGTAAATGTAACAACTGAATTCTTAAAAACAGAAAATGATTATATCGCACTTTTTGATTGGCTAAACGAGAGAAAGGAAATAAAACAAGATATTTTACTTACTTCATATTTTAAAATTAAGAAAGCCAAAGGTGCAGATAAGTTACCGTATCGTTGGAATTATGTTGAAGATAAAGAATATCCCTGCAACGAAACTTACACTCAAATAGCAAGTAGATTAAAGAAATGTGAAAACATTGCCGATGATTTTCTCACAAAAGAACGAGAAATGGCACTATGGCATATTTTATATTCTGTTGAAGACAAACACGAAATAGAAAAAGCTTTAAACTCTTTTGCAAAGAAGCATAACTTGAATTCTGATTTTATTGAACATTTTAAAAAATTTCCACCGATTAAAAAAGAATATGGTTCGTATTCTGAAAAAGCAATAAAGAAACTTCTGCCATTAATGCGAAATGGTAAATATTGGGATGAAGAAAATATTCACACACAAACAAAAGACCGTATTGATAAACTACTTAATGGTGAATATGACGATAAGATTCGCAACCGAGTTAGAGAAAAAGCAATAAATCTAACAAGTATAAACGATTTTAGAAACTTACCACTTTGGCTTGTATGTTATATTGTTTACGACCGACATTCAGAAGCAACAGATATAAAACAATGGAAAATACCCGCAGATATTGAATTGTATTTGCGAAATGAATTTAAACAACATTCGTTACGAAATCCCATTGTTGAACAAGTGATTACAGAAACTCTTCGAGTGGTAAAAGATATTTGGAAGCAATATGGAGAAAGTAATCCAGGATTTTTTAGCGAAATTCATATTGAACTTGGACGTGAAATGAAAAATCCTGCCGATGTACGGGGTAAAATGACAAATAAAATAACAGAAAACGAAAACACAAATCTTCGCATCAAATCATTATTAATAGAAATGATGAATGATTCGACAATTGAAGATGTTCGCCCTTACTCTCCAAATCAACAAGAAATTTTAAAGATTTACGAAGAAGGAATATTAAACTCGGACATTGAAATACCCGATGATATTTTTAAAATATCAAAACAATCGCAACCTAGTTCAAAAGAACTAGAACGCTATAAACTTTGGCTCGACCAAAAATATCGTTCACCTTATACTGGTGAGATGATACCTTTAGGAAAGTTATTTACAACAGCCTATCAAATAGAACATATAATTCCACAATCACGCTACTTTGATGATTCTTTTTCAAACAAAGTAATTTGCGAATCAGAAGTAAATCAAGATAAGGACAATGCCACTGGTTTTGAATACATAAAAAATAATGCAGGTAAAATCATAGATTTAAACTTTGGTAAACAAGTAAAAATCTTTACTGTTGAAGCTTACGAACATTTCGTAAAACAACATTTTGCAAACAATCGTGGCAAGATGAAAAAGCTCTTAATGGAAGATATACCCGAAGGTTTCATTGAACGCCAAATGAATGACACACGATATATAAGTAAAGTTGTTAAATCACTTTTATCAAATATTGTTCGCGAAGACGGGGAACAAGACGCAACTTCCAAACACGTGCTTTCAAGTAATGGAAGTATAACTACAATACTGAAACAAGATTGGGGTTTGAATGATGTTTGGAACGATATTATAACTCCTCGATTTGAACGTATGAACGAACTTACTAAAAGCAATAAATTTGGCGAATGGAAAAACAAGAATGGAAAAAAAATATTCCAAACCGAAGTGCCATTTGAATTATCTAAAGGTTTTAGCAAAAAACGTATCGACCATCGCCACCATGCCATGGATGCTTTGGTTATAGCGTGTGCAACTCGCAATCATATCAACTATTTAAACAATGAAAGTGCATGAGCAAAAGACGATAAAATAAGATATGAGCTCAAACACACACTTTGTCACAAGAAATATAATGGTGAAAATAATGATAATTATAAATGGGTTTTCAATATACCTTGGGAGTCTTTTACCGAAAACGCCAAAGAAAAACTACAAACAACTGTTGTGAGTTTCAAACAAAATTTGCGAGTAATTAATAAAACTGCTAATAAATTTGAGCATTGGACTTTTGATGACAACGGAAATAAAGAAAAGAAATTCATTAAGCAAGAAAAAGGAGATAGTTGGGCTATTCGTAAATCGATGCACAAAGATACTGTTTCAGGTTCTGTGAATTTACGATTTAAGAAAACAGTTTTTCTAACTGCAGCACTCGATTGCCCCGAAATGATTGTTGATAAACCATTTAAGAAGAAAGTAATTGAGTTACAGAAACAATATGGAAATGACAAAAAGCTTTTACTAAAATTCTTTAATTCACGCGATAATGTTTGGGAGAAAAAAGATATTTCAAAGGTCGAAGTATATTACTTCTCAAATGATACTAATGAAAAACTTGTTGCTTCAAGAGTTAATGTTGACGAAAGTTTTAACAGTGATAGAATAAAGAAAAGTATAACCGATAGTGGCATTATAAAAATCTTACTCAATCATCTTGTGAAATACAATAAAGAAGTTGAAGGTAAAACAATAGAACAACCCGAGCTAGCTTTTTCACCTGATGGTATTGATGAAATGAATAAAAACATTATTTCCCTCAATGATTGTAAATTTCATAATCCAATTACGAAAGTAAGAACGTATGAAATACAAGGGAATAAGTTTATTGTTGGCAATAAATATAACAATAAAGAAAAATTTGTTGAAGCAGCCAAAGGAACTAATTTATTTTTTGCTATTTATTGGAATGAAGAAAAGAACAAACGTGAATTTGAAACTATCCCATTAAATGAAGTTATTGAGCACAAAAAACAGGTCGCTAAGTTACCCAAAGATGAAAGAACACCAGTCCCAGTTAATATTGAAAAAGGAAGATTCCTATTTTCACTTTCACCAATTGACTTAGTATATGTTCCAACTATAGAAGAACAAGAAAACCCTAATATTGTTAATTTTAATACTTTAAATAAAGACCAAATTAATAGAATATATAAAATGGTAAGTAGCACTGCAAGTGAATGTCATTTTATTAAAAATCAAATTGCTTCTTTAATTAAAAATTATGATAGTAAATCAAAAGTTGGTGAATTTGGAAGTTTAAATAAATTGGAAACAAGTATAGATATAGATAATTTCAGAATTAAAGAAGTTTGTTGGAAATTACAAGTAGATAGATTAGGCAACATTATAAAAGCAATAAAATAAAAATGGCAACAAGAAGTGACACCTTTTAAAAAGGTGTCACTTCTCCAAATCCAATAAAACAAAAAAAGCATGACAGACTACCGATGTCCATTAGAAAAAGGAAAGTTTTACCACATTTACAATCGAGGTAATGCTGGTACTAATTTGTTTTACAAAAAAGAAAATTACGAGTTTTTCCTACATCGATATAGTGAATACCTTTCGCCCTATGTCGATACTTTTGCCTTATGTTTACTTCCAAATCATTTCCATTTATTAGTACAAATTAAAGACGATGGTGGTGCAACGAGAGGTGACACCTTTCAAAAAGGTGTCACCTCTACCCCCACAAGAGATGCAACCTCCGAAGCTTTTCGCAAATTCTTTACAAGCTATTCTATGGCCATCAACAAACAACAAAACCGTCATGGTAGTTTATTCGAAAAACCATTTCGCCGAAAACAAATTAACAATACCCGTTATCTATCCAATCTTGTTTTTTACATTCATGCCAATCCGCAATTACATGGCATAACCAACGATTTTCGTATGTATCCATGGAGTAGTTACGATAAAATTATAAAAGACTCACCCACCCGTTTGCAAAAAGAAGCCGTGTTGCAATGGTTCTCGTCTACCGAAAACTATGTTGCTTATCATAATCAAAAAATGGATTTAGAAATTATTAAAGAAATGATGATAGAATGAAATAGTAAGAGGTTCCATCTTTCAAAAAGGTGGAACCTCTCGACCAACGCCAACCCTTAACCCACAACCGCCATGATAAAACGAACCCTCTATTTCGGAAACCCTGCTTATCTTAGTTTAGCCAATGAACAACTTTTGGTACGACTGCCCGAAGTTGTAAAAAACGATACCATAAGCGAAACATTCAAAAAAGAAGCTACAGCCTCAATTCCAATCGAAGACATTGGAATAGTAGTGCTCGATCACAAACAAATAACCCTTACCCAAGCCTTACTCGATGCATTATTACAAAACAATGTAGCCGCAATAGTTTGCAACAGTACTCACCATCCCGAAGGAATATTACTAACCCTCGATGGAAACACCATTCAAAGCGAACGATATAAGCTACAACTCGAATCGTCGGAACCATTACGAAAACAATTGTGGGCACAAACCATAACACAAAAAATAAAGAATCAAGCATCGGCACTTAAAACCATTAATCGAAAATACGAGTACCTCATACCCTTACATAAGAATGTACGAAGTGGCGATGCCGACAATTGCGAAGCAACAGCTGCAGCCTATTACTGGCAAACATTTTTCCCTCACATAAACGATTTTCGCCGTGGTCGCGAAGGACTTCCACCCAACAACTACCTTAATTATGGCTATGCCCTTTTACGAGCTACCATGGCTCGAAGCATTGTTGGAGCTGGACTATTACCAACCTTGGGCATACATCACCGCAACCGTTATAACGCTTTTTGTTTGGCCGACGACCTTATGGAACCATATCGCCCGTATGTCGACCTATGCGTTCACAACACTATTCTGTTACATGGAATACATAACGATTTGCCCAAACATATAAAAGCCGAATTGCTTCAAATACCTGCAATAGATGTAACTATCGACGGCGAAAAAAGTCCATTGATGAATGCTTGTTACCGAACAGCAGTAAGCATGGTAAAATGTTGTAGTGGAGAATCGAAAAAACTATTGTATCCCGAAATGAATCTTTAGATGTTCCACCTTTTTAAAAGGTAGAACATCTAAAGAATTAAAAGATACCTTATCAACATCCCAATAGAGGTGACACCTTTTTAAAAGGTGTCACCTCATGTAACTTGTAACTCAAAACTTGTAACTCAAAAAAAATGAACTTCGAACGATTAAATGCCTACCGAGTTATGTGGACACTAGTAATGTACGACCTGCCGACCGAAACCAAACGACAACGTAAACTCTCGGCACAATTTCGCAAAGACCTAATGAAAGATGGTTTTAGCATGTTTCAGTTTAGCACCTATGTGCGTCATAGCCCCAGTAGCGAGAATGCCGAGGTACATAAACGACGAGTCATAAAAAGTTTACCCGAAGAAGGTAAAGTGGGTATTTTACAAATAACCGACAAGCAATTTGGACAAATGGAAATATTTTACGGAGCAAAAACACAGCCCAAACAAAGCATACCTCAACAATTGGAATTGTTTTAAGAAGCAAAAAAAATATTTCTATCACACAATAATCGATAATAAGCGTTCGTATTTACAGTAATTTTTAAACAACAAGTTTCACTTTTAAATTTTACTAGTATGAGTACCAACAGTCCTCGACATTCAGAGAATGTTACGAATTTTGGAGTTTTATACTCTAAAACAACAACCTATGGCGAAAAATACAATCCATCGAATGAATTGTACGCCCCATCAAACCTTCAAAAAGCGAAAGCCGACGGCGAAGCAGTTTTAAACCAAGTAAACATTGCCGAAGTAAATTACAAAAAAGCAATTTCGGCACAAACCGAAAGCTTTGAAGGTTTCGATCAATACATTACCCGAGTAGCAAACACCTTAAACATTTGCGGAGCATCGTCTCAAATTATTGAACAAGGACAAAGCATCATTCGTCAATTACGAGGCAAACGAGTTTCGGAATTACTAAGCAACGACGAATTAGCTTTAGCAAAAGAAAAAGGTGACGAATCGAAACAAAATACAATTCACAATTCTACAATTAACATAAAAATCGATAATTTTGGAAAATTGTATACTTTCTTAGGAAACATTCCCCAATACAATCCTAACGAAGCCGACTTATCGATAAATGCAATGGAAGAAAAACTTTCGGGATTAAAATCGAAACACGAAGTTGTTACAAATGCAAAAATAGCACTTGAAGTTGCAAGAAATAATCGCGACAAAATACTCTATAAACTCGACACAGGATTAGTTGACATCGCATTATCGGTAAAACTATATATAAAAGCAGCCTTTGGAGCAAGTTCTACCGAATTTAAACAGATAAGTGCCATTCATTTCTCAAAACTAAATTAGGTAAATACATATCGTTTATTATAAGCCCCTTGTTTCAAAATACTCCGAAACAAGGGGCTTTTTTCATGTTCAAAAAAGAGGAAGCCCATTCCCATAACATTGCAACACTTTGCTTGCAGAACGCAACACGACGGATAAAATATACAACACGACGCATGCTTAACACAACACGACGAACGAAAAAAAGCTTATGACGCATGAATTACACAACCCAGCGATTGAAACATGCGACACTAAGCACACCAAAGACAACACTAAGCTAAAAACATACAATAAAATATATGCAGAACGCAACAAGACGGACAAAAGAGACAACAAGACAGATGAATATTGCGATACGACGCATGCCGAAGCCAACCAAAACTTTAAAGTAAGCAACAAGCCGAGGGGAGCTAGAAATAAAAAATCCGGCATCATCACCGGATTTTTATCCATAAACAAGCATTTTTTTGAACATCTATTTAGCTTAAAAGCCTTATTCTATAAGGCATAGACACCAATCTGTTGTTTATGATGATGTCAAAGATACAAATTGAAAGCAAATCACAACGTATTTCATTGAAAGACTTTTGAAAACAATGTTGTTTATGATGATGTCAAAGATACAAATTGAAAGCAAATCACAACCGAGACTGGTCTACATGTAAATAAAAATAGGTTGTTTATGATGATGTCAAAGATACAAATTGAAAGCAAATCACAACATAAAAGTCTTTTATTACGTAATGAAGTATGTTGTTTATGATGATGTCAAAGATACAAATTGAAAGCAAATCACAACCCTAACATGTTTCTTCGCTTTTTTCGATGAGTTGTTTATGATGATGTCAAAGATACAAATTGAAAGCAAATCACAACGCAGTTAAATCATTTAAATTGCAAGGAATTGTTGTTTATGATGATGTCAAAGATACAAATTGAAAGCAAATCACAACTGTCATTTAACGATGTATATAGATACTATTGTTGTTTATGATGATGTCAAAGATACAAATTGAAAGCAAATCACAACATGGTTCTCCTTCTCATTTTTGCACTTATGGTTGTTTATGATGATGTCAAAGATACAAATTGAAAGCAAATCACAACATGGTTGTGTAACCGATGATGCTACCGATTGTTGTTTATGATGATGTCAAAGATACAAATTGAAAGCAAATCACAACGGTTCAATTAACACCCCATTTACTAATTTTGTTGTTTATGATGATGTCAAAGATACAAATTGAAAGCAAATCACAACACACCAATAAAGGCGATGTTATTAAAGTGGGTTGTTTATGATGATGTCAAAGATACAAATTGAAAGCAAATCACAACACAAAGAAGATTTTAAAAAACTAGGTGAAAGTTGTTTATGATGATGTCAAAGATACAAATTGAAAGCAAATCACAACCCATGCATTCATAGCTTCTATTTTATTTTGTTGTTTATGATGATGTCAAAGATACAAATTGAAAGCAAATCACAACTATCATTTCCTCGTTTAAAACAATGCCGTTGTTGTTTATGATGATGTCAAAGATACAAATTGAAAGCAAATCACAACTTACTGGAACTAATCCTTCTTTTATCCATCGTTGTTTATGATGATGTCAAAGATACAAATTGAAAGCAAATCACAACTCGTGTTTTTGATTGGTTTGTTGAACGTGTGTTGTTTATGATGATGTCAAAGATACAAATTGAAAGCAAATCACAACTTAGTAAATGGAAAATTTAGAATGGAAAATTAATTCTAGGAAGTTGACTGAATATTTTGAAACTAGTTCGACACAGATTAGATTAATGACAATAATTTTCAATTCTCAACATGGAAATGGAGAAAGGGGAATTAGTACTAGGAAAATAATCTCAACATTTTGAAACACATTTTCAATTCTCAATTTTCAATTCTCAATTTATAAAGCACTATCTTTGGAAATAGTTTTTCAAATCACAATAAACAAAGTAATACGTTGACAAGCTTAAAATTACATAGTTCGACGAATTTAGATATTTACTCAGCATCGGGTGAAACCGAGCTTGAATTGCCGTTGGTTTCGAGCGGAATTAGTGCAGGATTTCCATCGCCAGCTATGGATTTCATCGATTTAAGCATTGACCTTAACAAACAACTCATAAAACATCCATCAGCTACATTTTATGGTCGTGTAAAAGGCCAATCGATGCAAGATAAGGGTATTCACGATGGCGATCTTTTGGTAATTGACAAAAGCCTTGAACCCATTGACGGCAAAATTGCTGTTTGCTATATCGATGGTGAATTTACCGTAAAAACAATAAAACTCGAAGCAGGTGTTTGTTGGCTTGTTCCTGCAAACGAAAACTATCAACCAATAAAAGTTACGTCCGACAACGAACTCATTATTTGGGGCATTGTAACGCACGTTATAAAATCGTTCTAATGTTCGCACTTGTTGACTGCAATAATTTTTACGCTTCGTGCGAAAGGGTTTTCCGTCCCGATTTGGTTGGAAAACCAATTGTTGTACTGTCGAATAACGATGGTTGCGTCATAGCTCGAAGTAATGAGGCAAAGGCTGTTGGCGTTCCAATGGGAGCACCTGCATTTGAGAATGAAGACCTTTTCAAACGACATAATGTTCAGGTCTTTTCGGCAAATTTTGCGTTATATGGTGATATGAGTAATCGGGTAATGAACATCCTTAGCGAATACACTCCCGAAATAGAAATTTATAGTATCGACGAAGCGTTTTTGCAATTAGAGGGGTTTGAGCTTTTCGATCTTCAAAACTATGGCGAAGATATGCAACGCCGTGTTACCAAATGGACTGGCATACCAATTAGCGTGGGAATAGCACCAACAAAAGCACTAGCAAAAGCAGCAAACCGAATAGCAAAAAAATATCCCGAAAGGACAAAAAGCACCTACATTATCGATAGCGAAGAAAAACGAATAAAAGCTCTTAAATGGCTAAAAGTAGAAGACGTTTGGGGAATTGGCCGTCAACATGCTAAACGCTTGCAAGCAATTGGAGTAAGAACCGCTTACGATTTCACAATGCTTGATGATGCTTTTGTGAGAAATCAAATGTCGATTGTAGGATTGCGATTGAAACACGATTTGCAAGGAATTCCAACCATAAAAATGGAAGAAATACAGGCAAAACAAAGTATTGCCACAACTCGAACGTTTGAACGAAACTATACCGAACTTAAAGATATAAAAGAACGTGTTACAACATTTGCGGTTTCTTGCGCCGAAAAGCTTAGAAAACAAGGTTCGTGCTGTAACTCAATAATGGTTTTTATTCACACCAATGGACATCGTAAAGATCTGCCACAATATAGTCGCAACATTGTTGTGAAATTACCATTTTCAACAAACTCGAGTATTGAATTGGCAGCCTTTGCAGTAAAAGCTTTGGAACAGATTTTTAGATATGGTTATCGTTACAAAAAAGCAGGTGTAATTGCTATGGATTTTACACCCGAAAGCGAACGACAACTAAAACTGTTTGACGACAGAAATGTGAAACACATTCCATTAATGAAAGCCGTTGACAAACTAAATGCAATGTATGGACAACAAAAATTAAGATTAGCATCGCAAGACATAAAGAAAGTGTGGAAGATGAAACAAGAAAGGTTATCGCCACGCTATACGACCAATTTGAATGACATAATAACCATTAATGCTTAATGTGTTTCCATTCGCAACAATCGAAAACGGCACAAGAACTAAAACAACGGTTCGGTGTTACATTTAAAGACGAAAATCAATTTTCGCCAGCCTTGTACAATGGTTTTCAATATCCTAAAACACCCGTAATTACAAATATTGAATCGGACACAATTCAATTATTTAACTGGGGATTACTACCACATTGGGCAAAAGACACAACTATTCGCAAAAGCACACTCAATGCACGAATTGAAACATTAACCGAAAAACCATCTTTTCGTGATGCAATTAATAAGCGATGCTTAATCCTTGTTGATGGATTCTTTGAATGGCAATGGCTTGATCCCAAAGGGAAAAACAAACAAAAATACCAGATTACCTTAACCAATAATGAAGCTTTTGCCTTTGCTGGACTGTGGAACGAATGGACAGACAAAACAACTGGTGAACTAATTAAAAGCTATACAATCATTACCACCGAGGCAAACGAGTTAATGAGCCAAATTCATAATTCTCAAAAACGAATGCCATTTATCTTAAGTAAAGAAAATGAGTTTGAATGGCTAAAAGGAAAACAAATACAAATGGTCGATTTAGAATTGAAAGCGTTTATGGTTTAATTTAATAAAACACACTCCCGCCGACACAATCGCGCGATGCTCCGGTAACCGATTTCAAGCAATTAACTTCACCACGCATTCGCAATAAACCAAGAAAAGCAAAGATTATAGCTTCTTTGAACTGAATAGTATTATCGTCGGGAATAACAATTTGAGCTTTTGAGTGTTTCTTAAAAAGAGAAATAAGGAAACCATTATAAGCACCACCGCCAGTAATCAAAACCGATTGATTTGGTTTAACACAACGCGACATTTGAATAGCAACATGCTCGCAAAAGGTTCGTAAGATTTCGGGAATCGTAAGATTATAAGAGTCTATTAAAGGTAGAATTTCTTTTAATACCCATTCTTTCCCAAGAGATTTAGGTGCTTGTTTTGAATAAAATGCTAGTTCATTTAAATCGCGTAAAAGATCATCATTAACAACCGATTGACGTGCAATATAACCACCTTCGTCAAATTCCTTTCCTATTTTTCGGGTGTAATGATTAAGTACAATATTTACAGGACAAATATCATAAGCCAATCGTTTACCCAATAGCTTTGTCGAAATATTTGCAAAACCACCTAAATTCAAACAATAATCGTATTGCGAGAACAATAATTCATCGCCAATTGGAACTAGCGGAGCACCTTGTCCTCCAAGAGCTACATCTAAAACACGAAAATCGCAAACGGTAATTATTTCAGTTTTAGCAGCAATACTTGCTCCTGAACCAATTTGTAATGTTAACGAATGCTGTGGCTGATGAAAAATAGTATGACCATGAGACGCAATAAACTCAGGCTTTATATTCAACTTATTATAAAATTGCTTTGCCTCTTTGCCCAAGAATGAACCAAATTCATTATGAAATAACAATAAATCGATAGCAGAAAAAGTTTCGGCTTGCGATAATTTATTTCTCATCTCGGTATTATATGAAACCGTTTTACCCGAAATAACGTTATAGCCCCAGATATTTTCTTTTTTTTCAAATTCAACAAGACACAAGTCAAGACCATCGAGTGATGTGCCCGACATAAGACCTAAACAAACTACTTTAGAATTTGAAAGCAAAGTATCCATGTTACTAATTATTAAAAGTGAATTTCTATACAAATAAACAAAAAATACAACAAACTACTAACTATGTGTAAAACCAACACGAAACGACATAAATCCGATTAAAAATATTTTGGTCTTGTTCAAAATTTATGTAATTTCACCGAGTTTTATATGTATATAAAAAACATTACAAACGAATTAAATTTTAAATATCTAGGCATGAAACGTTTATTACTAAAACTAGCAGCAATTGCATGTTTTTTCTTAACTTTTGGAATAGCAAAAGCACAAGGTCCATTTACCGATGAACAAAAAAAACTTATTGAACAAATAAAGAAAAAAATGGACGAAACTGAATTAGGTTTACTAGCTGAATCGGACGTAACGTTTGGTGAAGCAAAATCAATTCTTGAAAATGTATCGGCCGAAGATTTGGAAATTGAAAAATTATTCATGAAAGGAAGTACTCCTAAGGCAGAGAAAAAAGCAGTAAACGTAAAACGCAATAGAATAGAAGCTGCAAAACTATATGAAAAAGGATATAATATGGTTTTCGAAGCTTGTGAGTCGCGACTAAAACAAATAAAATTCCCCGACGATGCAAAACAAACAAAATCAAAAGAGATAAGCAGTTTGGCGAATGAAACAATGACTGGAGCAGTTACCAAAGGTGACGACTATAAATATTTAAAAGATAAAGATCTTGAAACACTTCGTTACGACGATTTAAAATCAAGAATTGAAGGAGTAAATAAACTATTTATCGAAGGAATTAACTCGGAATTCGATGCTTGGAAATTATATTTTGGTCAATTTGCAGCAGAACCAGAACCAACAGCAGCGAAACCAGCTGATTCAACAGCTACCGTTGCAACAGAAACACCAACGGAAGCACCCAAAACAGAGGTTACAAGCACAGAAGTTACTCCTATTCAGTCTACAGAAAATTCGGATAAGATTTCAAACGGTTCAGTTACAACACTTCCAAATCAACAATCGTCTACGTCAGAAACAGTAAAAAGCGAAACAGTAACAAACAATATTATTTCTGAAAAAGCAAAAGAAGAAACTCCAGTTGCTCAAACAACTGCAGCTAAACCAAGTAGCACGACTAAAACAACAAGTTCAAAATCGAAAACAACAAGCAAAGCTGGTTCAAAAGGAGCTAAATCAGCAAAAGTAGAAACAGTATCTACCGAAACTACTACTACCGTTACAGAAACAACTTCAGCAGCAACTTCTGATGCAAGCACAGCAAGTACAGAAGCAACTCCCAAAGCATCGAAAAAATCATCAAAGAGAAATGCTGGTGGTTCAGGAGAAGCTTTAGAAAGTTCAACAAACTCGAAAGGAACTGTTTATATGGTTCAGCTTTTAGCTATTCAAAGAGGAAAACTTTCATCATCGGCTAGAAAACAACTTTATTCTGGCGATAAAAAATTATACGAAGATTTCGAAAATGATTTATATAAATATCGCGTAGGAGAATTCACTTCTGAAGACGAAGCTATTAAATTTAAACAAGAATATGGCAAAGGCTGTTTTGTCTTAAAATTAATAGAAGGTAAACGCCAAATGGATTATATCAATAAATAAAGATATTACAATTTTCAAGAGAGCCTCCAAATTAACGTTTGGGGGCTTTTCTTTTTTTTACCCTATTTTGAAACAAAACTGCACAAAATATACTCTTTGTTATATCATTATTCTCTATATATTTGCCATTATAAAAAACAGAAATTAAAGCATTTAAATAATAGATAAAACGATGAATCTTCAGTTAAAACAATTCTATTTTATTCTAATATTTTCAACAATTAGTATATCGCTTTTCGGTCAAACATCAATAATAGAACAAGAAAAGGGTTTCAACTTCGAAGGAACAAACTTCAAACCGTACAATTCGGAAAAAGAGTTATTACAGTTCAAACAACTATTTGCCGAATACACATATAAAAAAAATGCAAAAAGAGCATTAAGCGGAATTGTAACATTACCCGTTGTAGTACACGTTATTTCAAATGGCACCGTTGGACAGGTTTCTGACGTACAAATTCAAAATGGGATTACATATCTAAACGAAGCATTTAGCGGAACGGGCCATTTCAATACAAGCATAGAAACTAACATTCGATTCAAATTAGCACAACGCGATCCTCAAGGAAATGCAACAACTGGCATTACACACAACGAATCGATATATACAAGCATGGACATGCAAAACGGCACTGATGGCAAACCTATTGACGACCAGCATGTAAAAAACTTAAACAGATGGAATCCCAAAGATTATATCAACATTTGGATAGTAAGTGATGTGCACGAAGGAACGAATACGAGCGTTGCTGGTTACGCATATTTACCCGGAGTTTTAAATGCTGACATAAACAGAGATGGGGTTGTGATGGAATCAAACTATTTTGGTAGTTCTGCCGAAAACACATCTGTTTTAATTCATGAAATTGGACATTATTTTGGACTACTCCATACATTTGACGGTGGTTGCACAAACAATAATTGCACCATTGACGGTGATGGAATGTGCGATACTCCCCCATCAACTTTCGACAATACCTATAGTTGCTCAATTAATAAAAACTCGTGTAATACCGATGCAAATGACCCGTCGCTATTAAATCCATTTCGCCCTGTAACATTAGGTGGTTTGGGCGATGTGATTGATATGAAACAAAACTTCATGGACTACAGTTACGTTAGCTGTTATCAATCGTTTACCCAAAATCAAAGTACCCGAATGTACGATGTAATTGATAAAATCCGTATCGACTTAGTCAATTCTCTTGGACTTTATCCTTGTACATCGAAAATTCAGCTAGCAATATCATGGCCAACTGGTTCAGGAAATGCAGGAAACCCAATCACAGTTTCAAATAATACAACAGGTGCAACATCATACAAATGGTTTGTTAATGGTATTGAAACCAGCAATTCAAAAACATTAAACTACACACCAACAATCAGTGGACAATATCACATTAAATTATTGGCACAAAACACAGACAAATATTGTGATGTAAGCGATTCGAATGACGTTCAAATTATATGTCCCGTTGTTGCTAATTTTACTAATAGTTCTTTACAAGTTAATCCGAACCAAACGGTTTCATTTATAAATACATCAACAAATGCAAGTAGTTTTGAATGGTATGTTAATGATGTATTAAATAACACAAAAAACAATTTCGACTTTTCAACAACAGATCCAGGAATATATAAAATTAGTTTAAAAGCAAGTAATGGAAAATGCACAGAAATGGCTTATGATGCAATGATTACCGTCTCAAAACCGAGCAATTCATTAACTGGCTTTCCCAACTGGCAACTTGTTCCAAGTAATTCAGCAAAAGTTTCTAATATCGATTGGACTAAGAATCCAGTTTCTGTTTCACAATTCAATAAACCATTAAACAATACATTTGCTGGTTTAGCAGTTCCTGGTTTTAGCGATTGTGGAGAATTCTTATTCTACGTTCTGTATAATGGTATTGCAACCGATACAAAAGCATTGAATATTTATTCCAAAGATGGAACATTACTAACTCCCAATGGTGGTTTAAATGGAGTAAGTGGCGAAATGCAAGTTATTAGAATACCTGGTCAAAGTAATGATTGGTACGTAATTTACAAATCGTGGATGAGTAATGGTTTGAACCCAAGTAATTGGAAATATACACAAATACATTATACTGGTGGCAATGACTTTAAAATAGTAAAGCAAGATGTTCCTTTATATACAAATAAAACATTGGGTACAACATCAACATATACATACGCAGCAGCAGTGTCACGAACTGTTGATGGAGATTCAAGTAAACAATATCTCTATTTAATGGAACGTGTCACTAACAACGTAAACATAGCCATTCATCGTTACATTATTGACAAAGATGGTATAACCTTTAATAAAAGTACCGGAACTATAAATTATGGTTGGCATAATTATAGTGCATCAATGACTTCAGCAGAATTAAATGCCGATGAAAGTATTCTAGCAATAACATCACGTTCATACAATGCAAACGCAAGTGATATAACCCTAATAGACTGTAAATTTTTTGATAATATTTTACCTCACTATAAGCTAATAGCTCTTGAGAATCAGTTACTTTTCAACAAATCAACAAATCAATGGGTCGAAGCACAAACCTTAGCTCCAAACATAGGAAATAGTGTTGCATACATAGAATTTAGTCCAAACAGTGCATTTCTATTTTGCATAAGTGGAGGAAATACAGGCAATGCATTTCTGACTCAAATTGATGTTTCGGGTGATGTTTTTTCGAAAACGAAACTACAAATCAGAACCCGAATGAAATCAAATTTAGTTTATCCAGATAATAATACAGGACTGTATGATATATGTTCGTCGTATGATGGTAATTTATATTTTGCAGAACAGAATAAAACAAGTTTATATGTAATACCAAAAGATACTGCCAATAATTATTTATATCAGGATCTAACCACAGGTGATTTTGATTTCAGTACAAAGCAAACACCAAATATTGCTTATAATAATGGAACAACAATTGCTGAATTACCTGACCAAATTGATGGTTATAACTACCTAAAGCAAAACACAATTGGTACCGATATTGCAATAAAAACAATTGATTGTAATGGACTTTGCTCAAGTAAAAAAGATACGATTGAAATACTAAATGCATCGACCCATGAAATTATTAATCGCTTTGCAACAGCCAATTGTAATTCAACCATTCATTTTTGTGCAAATTATTTCAAAAAGTATTCGTTAAGAGAAGCTAGTACGGGAAAAGTAGTTGAAAATGCTATTGTTAATGGAATAATAAATTATCCCGCAAATCAAACAACATTTACCTTTTTACCAGAAACTAATTGTGGTAGCACTTGCAACAGTAGCGATGCAGCTTTAACATCAGTAACTCAAACCTGCAAAGGCAAAGAAATACTGTTATCATTAACAATTAAAAATAATGGATTAGATGCTGTTTCTGCAAATATGCCAATTAGTATTTATAACAATACGATAAGCATTGCCTCATTACTAAAAACGACTCAACTCGGTGTTCAAATTTTAGCCTCTGAAACAAAAACGATACAAGTTTCAATTCCAAAACAAACAAATGCCAATCTTCAAATACAATTAAATGATGATGGAACATTTGCATCGAAAGCATCATTCCCCGTAACATCTTATATTGAATGCGATTACACGAATAATACCGGTTCTATTTTGGTTAACTATCCTCAATTTAATCTTGATTTAGGTAATGACATAGTTATGTGTGAAAATGAATCAAGAATTTTGAAAGCTGATGATGGATTTGCAAATTATCTATGGCTTGATAATTATAGTACAAACAAAACAAATACGGTTTATAAAGCAGGAACTTATAAAATTGAAGCAACCGATATCTGCGGAATTAAAATGTACGATTCGGTTAAAGTAATAGTAAATACAACACCTACTTTAACAGTAAAAGCGTCTATTTGTGATGGTAACAAGTATTCATTTAGGGGGAATGATTATTCAACTTCAGGAGTATATAGCTTTACCAAGAAAAACAGTACAGGATGTGATAGTATAATAACCTTGATTTTAGATATAAACAAACCAACAAATTCAACAACAAATGCATACATTAAAAAAGGCAAAAGCTATACCTTTAACGGAAAACAATATACGCAAACAGGAACATACACTGCATATTTAACGAATAAAGCTGGTTGCGATAGTATTGCAACATTAAACCTAACAGTAAACATGGCCGATATTACTATTTGTGCTGGCAATAGCGTAACATTAACTACCAACATCGATGGATTATTTAAAGGCTGGACACCGGTAGTAAATATTGCAAATCCTTTAAATAGAACAACAACGGCAACACCCAGTCAAACTACTCAATATTTAGCAAATATTTTATCGCTCGATAAAAACATAATTAGCAATGGCAATTTCGAAGGTGTTACCAAAGAAAGCGTTAGTATTAACACACAGTATATACCAAATCAAAACCCTACAGTCCTATATGAAGGCTTTTATGACATTGTAACAAATCCAAACAATTGTCACGGTTCTTTCGGTTCATTTGGCGATCATACATCTGGTACAGGTCAAATGATGGTATTTAATGGAAGTTACAGTACAACAACAAAAGTTTGGACAAAAATGGTAAATGTTACTCCAAACACAAATTACATATTTTCAACTTGGATTGCAAGTGCTTACGGAGAAAATCCAGCTAAATTACAATTTAGTATTAATGGGAAAACACTTAATACTCCAATTAATGCAGAAGGTGTTGGTGAATGGTTACAGTTTTATGCAACATGGAATTCTGGCTCATCAAATTCAGCAGATATAAGTATTGTAAACCAAAACATTAACCCTGCAGGTAATGATTTTGTACTCGATGATATTTCTTTTTCAAGCTATAAAACAATTATAGATACAATAAATGTAATTGTTAATCCTATCCCCAAAATTGAACTTAAAGATATTTCTACTTGTAGTTCTACCTTAGTAAATTTAGATGCTGGTGCAGGAATGGATAGTTATACTTGGAGTACAGGTGCAAAATCTCAAAGTATTGAAACGTCAAATAATGGAACATACTCTGTTACGGTTACAAAAGCTAATTGTAGCCAAATAGCAAAAAGTATTGTAAAAATTTCAACACCTACAAGTTCTACAATTAACAAGACAATTTGTACTGGTAATACAGTTACTATAGATGGAGTTGTTTATTCTAAAACAGGAACGTACCATATTACAACAAAAAATAAAGCAGGATGTGATAGTTTAATTACTTTAGATTTAACAGTAAGACCACTCCCAGTTATATCATTTACTACAGATAAAGATACTAGCAATATTTACACATCACAAAGTATCGAATTAACAGGTACTGCAACAGCTTCAGGAGCAAATATCGTTTCTGTTTTATGGTCAGGTGATGATTCAAAATATCTCGACATTACAAATAAACCAAAAACAAATTTCCTTTCAAACAAAGATGGTATATACACATTAACATATTCAACAACAGACAATTTTGGATGTACAAATTCACAAAATTTAAAATTAAAAATTAAAGCTCGCGATACAATTCAAGTTCAATATAATGCAAACATTTGTGGAGAAGGAGTTGTTGGCATTTATAGCGTTCAAACTCAATCGGGAAATTTGGGGGAATATTATTGGAATATTGAACCAACGATTTCAATAAATAATTCAAATCCAACATCTCATATTATGGTAATTTGGGACAAACCAGGGAAATACACAATTACAGTTGAAGATAAAAACAAAACATCGTATCAAAAAGTTACTAAAACATTTACTATTAATGTTTATGCCCCGATTACAACAGCATACGATATCACAGGTCCTAAAGACGTTTGTGCAAAAGAAGAAACATTATATTCTGTCGACATTCCAGATTCAATCGAGAATAAAACAACTGTAAAATGGAGCGTAACATCAATGCCCGAGAATAGTATTATTCAAAATGAGAAAAATAGTACAAGCGTAAAATGGAAAGATATAATTACAGAAAATTCGCCTGAATATATAAAATTACAAACAACATATAGGGGATGTTCCGAAAAAGCAACGTTATATCCAGTTACTATTCATAAAACGCCAAAACCAAATTTCAATATTTACTTACAAGATAGTAGCAAAACAAAAGATATTTATCCAGGGAAAACGGTAGAAGTCGACAATAAATCTTATTTAGTAAATCCATCGGAAATAGACAATAAAAATTTACTTTATTATTGGGATTTTGATGGAGATGGAGTGTATGTTGAACATAGTTTTGAACCAACATTTACATACGATGAAATAGGCATACACAACACATCACTTATTGCCGTTGATCCAATTTGGGGATGTAAAGACACTATTACGAAACAAATTATTGTGAGTCCTAATCCTAAATGTAGTTTTATATTTCCCAATACATTTACCCCTGAATCAAATACAAATACTAATTTTTCTTATGCATTTAGCGAAGGAATCGTTGACAAAGATTTTAGTTTAAAAGTATATAACCGTTGGGGACAGTTAATTTGGGAAACAAACAACCGTCACGAAACTTGGGATGGACGTTATAACGGTGAAATGTGTAAACAAGATGTTTATGTTTACCATGCTCAAGCAAGTTGTGAAAACGGGAAAACCATTTCAAATAATGGAGATTTAACATTACTTAAATAAAATATTGACAAGGCAAATAACTTTAAAAGTTCATTTGCCTTGTCAATCAAATGAACTTTTAAATCTACCCTAATAATTTATAAACAATTTGAATAGCTTGTAATCAAAACGATACAAAGTAAAGGCATTCCATTCGGTTGAATTCACTCATAAATTGTTGAAAACTTACTCCTCCATTAAACGCAAATAAACATCCTATTAAAAACAAATTTCCTATATTCGCAAGTAATGTGTGAATTGGATATTTATGAATTATGTAACTATATTACAACTAATTACTAATATTCGATAACAAACAAGAAGGAATAGATTATAAAAAAAAATATAATGAGCGAAAAAGACGAAACAATATTGCACGAAGAAGAATATGGTGCCGATAGTATTCAGGTACTCGAAGGTTTAGAAGCAGTAAGGAAACGCCCAGCGATGTACATTGGTGACATCAGTGAGCGTGGTCTCCATCACTTGGTTTATGAAGTTATTGACAACTCGATTGATGAAGCACTAGCTGGTCATTGTAACGACATTCAGGTAACTATAAATGAAGATAATTCAATTACAGTAATTGATAATGGTCGTGGTATTCCTGTTGATTGGCACGAGAAAGAACAAAAATCAGCTCTTGAAGTTGTTTTAACAGTTCTACATGCTGGAGGTAAATTTAATAAAGATAGTTACAAAGTTTCTGGAGGTCTTCACGGTGTTGGGGTATCTTGCGTAAATGCTCTTTCAGTATACTTAAAAGTAAGAGTTTATCGTCAAGGAAAAATATTTGAACAAGAATACTCTTGTGGATTCCCTAAAGGTCCAGTTAAAGAGGTTGGAACAACAGATAAAACGGGTACTGAAGTAACATTCTTACCCGATAATACAATATTCACAGTATCGGAATATAAATATCATATTCTTGAAGCTCGTATTAGAGACTTAAGTTATTTGAACAAAAAAATCAGACTTCATTTAACCGACAAACGCGAGATTGATGAAAAAGGAAATCCACTTTACAACCAATTCTATTCAGAAGAAGGCTTAAAAGAATTTGTTCAATATCTTGATCAAAGTCGCGAAAAACTGATTGAAGAAATCATTTATCTAGATACAGATAAAATGGGTACACCTGTTGAATTTGCTATGCAATACAACACATCGTATTCAGAAAATGTACACTCATACGTAAATAACATCAACACTATTGATGGAGGTACTCACTTATTGGGATTCCGTAGAGGTTTGACTCGTACACTTAAGAAATACGCCGAAGATGCTGGTTTACTTAAGAACGTAAAATTTGATATCAATGGTGATGACTTCCGTGAAGGACTAACTGCAGTTGTTTCGGTAAAAGTTCAAGAGCCACAATTCGAAGGTCAAACAAAAACAAAACTTGGAAACTCCGAAGTAAGTGGTTTTGTGGATGCTGCAATTAGTGAAGCATTAGGAAACTACCTCGAAGAACATCCTCGTGAAGCAAGAATAATTGTACAAAAAGTATTACTTGCAGCTCAAGCTCGTCATGCAGCTAAAAAAGCTCGCGAAATGGTTCAACGCAAAACCGTTATGGGTGGAGCAGGATTACCTGGTAAACTAGCCGATTGTTCAGAAAGAGATCCCGAAACATGCGAAATATATCTTGTCGAAGGAGATTCGGCTGGTGGAACGGCAAAACAAGGTCGTAACCGTAGCTTCCAAGCAATTTTACCATTAAGAGGTAAAATCCTAAACGTTGAAAAAGCAATGCAACACAAAATTCTTGAGAACGAAGAAATCAGGAATATATATACTGCGCTAGGTGTAACAATCGGAACAGAAGATGATAGTTTAGCTGTTAACCTAACAAAGCTTCGTTACCACAAGGTAATCATCATGTGTGATGCCGACATTGACGGTTCGCACATCGAAACACTTATCATGACATTCTTCTTCCGCTATATGAAAGAACTTATCCAAAAAGGATGTATTTATATTGCAACTCCACCACTCTACCTTGTAAAAAAAGGTCGCGAAGAGCGCTACTGTTGGACAGAAGACGATCGTCAAAATGCAGTAAAAGAAATGGGTAAAGGCAAAGACGATTCGGTTCATATTCAACGCTATAAAGGTCTTGGAGAAATGAACGCAGAACAACTTTGGAGCACAACTATGGATCCAGAACGTAGAACATTACGCCAAATAACCATTGATAATAGTGCTGAAGCTGATCATATTTTCTCGATGCTTATGGGCGACGATGTACTTCCTCGCAAAGAGTTCATTGAGAAAAATGCAAAATATGCAAAAATTGACGCTTAATATATCGGATACAAATTAAGAAAGATTAAAACCACGAAACATGGAATTTATAGTATCAAGCACCGAATTATTACAACACTTAAGTGTAGTAAAAGGAGTTATAAACTCAAAGAATACTTTACCAATTTTAGATAATTATTTATTTAATCTTGAAGGTAATTCTTTGAAAATAACTGCATCGGATTTAGAAACAACCCTTAACACAGAAATTAACCTAAGCAATGCAAATGGTAATGGAATTGTAGCAATCGAAGCAAAACGATTGACCGACATTTTGAAAGAATTTTCGGAACAACCATTAACGTTTAAGATTAATGAAGAAAATTATCAAGTTGACATCATTACGCAAAATGGAAAATTCAGTATCCCATGTCAAAGTGGAGTTGAATATCCAAAATTGCCTATAATTGATGAAGCTAATGCGACTTCAGTTCTAATTGCTTCAGAAGTATTATTAAGAGGTATTAACTGCACAATTTTTGCAACATCAGACGATGAACTTCGCCCAGTTATGACAGGTATTTTTGTTGAGTTAAAAGAAGATCATTTCCGTATGGTATCAACCGATTCTCACAAATTGGTTCGTTTTACTCGTACCGATGTAAAACCATCGAAAGAAGATTCATTTATACTTCCAAAAAAATCAGCAAGTGTTCTTAAAAATATTTTAGGAAAAAATCATTGTGAAGTAAAATTAGAATTCGACAAAAAGAATATCTACGTAACACTTCCAAACTTCAATCTTGTTTGTCGTTTAATTGAAGGAAGATATCCAGCATACAACGCTGTGATTCCCGTTGATAATCCGAATAAATTAGTTGTTGACCGCTTAGAATTATTGACAACAATAAAACGTGTTTCGATATTCGCGAGTCAGGCAAGTAACTTAACTAAATTAAGCTTAAAACCAAATCAAGCAACAATTTCAGCACAAGATGTTGACTTCCAAACGTCAGCATACGAAGTATTGGCATGCCAATATAGCGGTGATGATATGGAAATTGGTTTTAAATCGGGCTTCCTTTTAGATATTTTATCGAATGCCGGATCAACAGAAATTAATTTTGAGATGTCGGATCCAACTAGAGCTGGACTAATTTCGCCAGTAGATAAAGATGATGAAAGCGAAGATATTTTAATGTTAGCAATGCCAATGATGGTATAAGTGCATTTATAAAAGATTTGTATATATTTGTAGGGAGAAGCGAAAATGCTTCTCCCTTTTTATTATAAAATTTTCAAAAACGATTATGAAACGTTTAGTATTGATTTTGACCAGTTTAATTACGATTCCAAGCTTTGCTCAACAGAGTTCTGACCCAGCAACAAATGCAACAACAAAGCCCAAATCGACATTAATTAAGTCCCAAAATAATTCCGATTCACAAATGAAAAGATTAGCTACTGAAGATAAAGTTTCAGCAGACAATGCTTTCAAAATGGGTGATTACAATTTAGCGTTAGCATTATATCTAGATGAACTATCGAAAAAGCCTGAAGATAATGACATTCGGGTAAGACTGGGTCAATGCTATCTTGAAACTGACATAAAAAAATCGAATGCTATTGAGTATTTTGAATATGCAGCTTCACATGGCTATAAAAACAATTTGATTTCTCTTTATCTTGGAAAGGCATATCTATATGCGGAACGCTTTGATGAAGCTATTTCAAAGTTTAACGAATACAAAACACTTGAATCAAAAAAACAAGAAAACGTTGCAATAGTAGAAAAACTAATTGCTGACTGTAATTTTGCAAAACAATTAAAAGCACATCCAATTAATGTTACTATCCAAAACATGGGTGATGTTATCAATTCAACAAAAACAGACAATATGCCACTTGTTGCTCCAGATGAATCATCTTTAATATTAAACTCAAACAGATATTTCTCTCAAGACTATGGTGAATATTTATGGGATATTTTAATTTCAGAGAACAAAAATAATAAATGGAAAAAAGCACATTCTATCAGCACAAAAATCAACACT
>Ga0302296_1000472_pt1 | contig 33662 bp, 26 predicted proteins | sample III_Fen_N3_1_FD_194546 | JGI IMG/M metagenome (GOLD analysis project Ga0302296, IMG submission 194546) | Peat permafrost microbial communities from Stordalen Mire near Abisko, Sweden - III_Fen_N3_1 | ecosystem: Environmental > Terrestrial > Soil > Wetlands > Permafrost | place: Sweden: Abisko... | reverse complement strand
GGAAAGTCCTATCCAGTGGGAAGAATTACTCCCATAGAAATCTAACAAAAAAAACGGACTTAGAGAATAATAATTACTCTAAGTCCGTTTTTTGCATTTTATATGCGGCATATTTGGGATGCTTACGTTTTATTCCCTGATACCATTTTATATTGTAATTTTTATATTCTTAATATTTCAATAAATTACATCCTGCAAATGGCTGTTGATCAATATTATAGACTGTGAGCCGGTTAGGTGATATCCTATATATTTTCGTTAATTGCACATTTTGCGTATCTTTGTGCTGAAAATTTGATTCTACCAGTTAAACATTTCTAATTCTGTTATGTTTCATTCAATAGATCTTTAACAAAAAAAATATGGGTAATAATTTATTAAAAGGAAAAAGGGGTATTGTTTTCGGTGCATTGAACGATATGTCCATTGCATGGAAAGTTGCTGAACGCGCTGTTGAAGAAGGTGCCATCATTACATTGTCGAATACACCGCTGGCAGTACGAATGGGGACAACCAATCAGCTTGCTGAGAAACTAAACGCTAAACTTATACCGGCTGATGCAACCAGTGTAGAAGATCTGGAACAGGTTTTTGCACAATCCATGGAAGCATTGGGTGGGAAAATTGATTTTGTACTTCACTCAATAGGGATGTCACCTAATGTTCGCAAAAAAAGAACGTATGATGATTTAGATTATGATATGCTGACTTCCACACTGGATATTTCAGCTATTTCATTTCATAAGATGCTTCAGGTAGCTAAAAAGATGAATGCCATTAATGATTATGGTTCAGTGGTTGCCCTCACGTATATGGCTGCTCAACGAACTGTCTTTGGTTACAACGATATGGCAGATGCTAAATCAATGCTGGAATCAATTGCCCGTAGTTTTGGATATATTTATGGCCGTGAGCACAATGTACGTGTAAATACGATTTCTCAATCGCCTACCGTAACTACTGCCGGAAGTGGAGTAAAAGGAATGGAAGGACTGCTTGATTTCTCCGAACGCATGTCGCCGCTTGGCAATGCTACTGCATTAGAATGTGCCGATTACTGTGTCGCTATGTTCAGCGATCTGACCCGTAAAGTTACAATGCAAAATCTGTACCACGATGGTGGCTTCTCGAGCATGGCTATGAGCTATCGTGCGATGGAACAATACAACAAAAGTTTTGAAGATTTTAAAGATGAAAATGGGAAAATTATCTACGGATAATCTTTTTTAAATCATAAATAAAAAAACAGGAAAGCAATATATATTGCTTTCCTGTTTTTTATTATAATATAGTGGGCAATGCTTATTTCAGCAAGTTGTTAATCAACAAGCGACCTGTGATCCGTATTCTGCAGTGTGGCGCAATTGTAGAGATGTGCTGCTCTCAATTGCATATGACACTACAGTTGGATACCCTCCTAGAATTTCTCCGGTCATTACATCCAGATATATAACATAAAATACCTCCGGAATACTCACAACCCATACAACGTGCAATTCAATCTTATCTGTAGTCTTGATGGGATCTATCAGTTTGGAAAACTGTGCAGTTTCCAGGCTCTTTGCCGTTATGGTCATAGGGACTGGTTTTCCTGAGAGGTCCGATAAATAAACCACTTTGTTTAACAGGATAGATTTGGCCTTTACTTCATTTATATTTAGTCTGTCAGGGATATAAATATAAGGATACCAATTTCCACTGCAATAAGTCATTTTCCCGTTTGTCAAGCTAAAAGTCAGATAGGTGTCATAGACTTCCAGTCCACCCATTTTCTGGGTATTCGTTGAAATATACCATTTAAGGCTTCCTTCGTAAATAGTATATGAATCAACTCTGGAGAAGGTGATGTATTCAATGTCCTTAACACCCAGCAGTGTTGAGTTCTGAGTAATGAATGACTTAGTGGCATTGATAGCCTCTTCCTTCGTTAAATCAGGAACGCGGCCTGGCCATGGGGAATTAATATTATCTTCCGTTGATCCACAAAAACCAAAATCAGTAATCGAGGAACTTAGGTACGGATTTGCTTTGGCATAGTCCGTTCGCAATTGTTTAAGTGCATTGGCATCCAGTTTTTTGTACGTCGTCGGATAATTCTTGTCACCACTGACTGTAATATCATTTTGATCACAACTCTGGAAGAGCATTATCATCAAACATGCAGCAAGGTAATTCCTCCATTTTAATTTTCTCATTTTCTTTCTTTTTTTTAATGGAAAATCTATTATAGTTGATTTTTAATTTCCTACTGGTATTTTACTGATCTGCCTGATATTATTCAAATTTGAATAATCGTACTGATACAATCCATCATTGGCAATCATCATTAAAATGTTATTTTGAGGAATCACATCAAATCCATCCATCCCGGTGTAGTGAGCAAGTCGGTTCGACATAAGCATTTGCGGATCACTCACATTGTATATTTTCAGTCCATCATCACAAAGAAATAATCTGCCGTTATCAATACCCAGCCCCTTAGGATTAGTCATAGTGTACGATACGAGTTGTTTCGGATTCTTTACGTCGCTTACATCGATCACAAATAATTCATTGCTGCTTTGCCCGCACAAATTACCCGAATGAACCGTAACATAAGCCATATCATTTTCCACGACCACAGGATCACAACCGTAAACATGAGTCAATGAAGATTGAAATACCGGTTTAACAGGATCTTTTACCGAAAAAATCAACATGCCGGTAGGAGTCCCCATAAACATGTTTTCCTTATAGCTGAAAATTGTTTCTACATTTCTGCCTATATAAAAATCAGCACTTTCTTTCGAAGGAACTGCTCCGCTTAGATTAAATATATTCAGATAATTGTTGATCACAGAATATAAATGATCGTTATAAATACTGAATCGTGACATGGAGCCATTGATCCCGGTGTTGCTGCTTCCTTTACTTCCTCCATTTAGTGCAATTCCACCATCGTAAAAAATGCCCCCGTTATTCCACCCACCTGTATAGTGTGAGACTTCTTCCGTTTTTTCTTTTAATACCCAACCAATGATTATTCCTTTATTTTTCGCCGGATAACTCATTGTATAATCGATCCCATACTGGTTTTGAGTCATGGGGAAAGCAGTTGGAAATATCGAATCCAACCGTCCTTTTAACTCAGGGAGAGCAGGATTTGAAACATCAAACCAAACCAGGTCAATATACGAATCGGCATAAAGCATTCCATTGCGAATGGCCAGATCGGCATTCCCCAACAATTCAATGAACCCTGTCTGTTGGGGATTTGCCGGATCGGCATTGTTGATAATATGAATTCCTTTTTCAGGTTCAGAAATGTACAGGTAATGGTTATAAAAACACATTTTGCCCACGGTTGTGATATTTCGGGGTCCACTGGTAACCTTCACTGAATTTCTAAAGGTTTCTGTTGCCATAAAAACAGGTTCATTGATCTTATAAGTTACCATTTCGGTTACTTTGTTTTCGCATCCGGTCAGTACAATCAGGCACAGATTAAATAATAATATCGTTTTTTTCATAGTTCTCAGTTTTTTATCGATTTAGTATTTCTCTATACTCCCCATTTTACCAATAAAAAGAATAACTCCGGTGCTCTTTTCGCGAATAACGAACACGAATGGCCTATCTACCCTGAAAACAGGAATCTGAGGCATGGAGGTTGTTATAATTCCGATCGAAGTAACGGCAGCAGCTTCTGTCCCTTCTTCATCCACGGTAACATAAGTTTTATGGATCACTTCCGAGATTTGAAGTGGCAAATCCGATATCTTCGAAAAGTCGGCAAAATCAGTGAAGGCAAGTTTCATCCCCATTTCTTTGAGAACATCATTTAATTTGAATTTATTCGTCACTTTGAATCTGGGGAGGTATACCATTACTTCTCTCTGATTTAACAGGTTTAAAATGTTGGTCCAGGTATTTGTTGTTAAAGAATTTAAAACCTCTGCAGTAGTTTTATTCTGCGCAGGTAAAATCACGGTCATACTGAATGCTTTGTTCCCGTAAGGAATATCCAGGTATTGGGCAGTCTCAGTTTCGGCATACCTAAAAGTGTCTTTCTGGTACATCATGTTTACATCTACCTGATTGCCTGTTTCTGTGGTAAACTTAAGTACAGATGTGTTTTTCTTTTCGAACTTCTTACACCATATTCCTTTGAAATAGACTGCATTCATCAGGTACATGACCCCATTCGACGGAATTTTATCAATAATGGAAGGTATCAATGTATTTGTTTTCTTTGAACACCAGTTATTGATGGTGTCCAGGGCCCAGGCTTTTGAAAAGTCAAGTTCTTTAATGTAAGCATTGAAATAATCAGAATTTACTTTCAAAAAATCGGACTTGACTTCAAATCCTGTTTTATACCACAATGAATTGGCAATACTGAGTTTGGTAGTCGGATCTATGGCTGGTAGGGACGACTGCATAATTTTGTAGTAATCATTGATATTACTCACTGACATTCCACTCATTTTAAGTGCTGTTTCCATTTCTGTTTTTGTAGTACCATTGGCTCCGTTCCAGGCCATACCGAGTGCAATGCTGACGCTTAGCGGCGAGACAAAAACATTCGTTTCTCCGGAGGAAGTGATTGTTTTCTTCAGTAAATCAAAAGCAAATTCATTGTCCTGGTTGACACGTGCAATCATTGTTGAGTTTAGTACAATTGGTTTTGCATCAACAGGTATTTGAATGACTGGATCGCTCTTAATGTTGCAACTTGCAGCAATCAGAACAATAATCATTAATTTTAATATTTTTTTCATAGCAGTAAGTTTTAAATAGTATGAAATTAATTTTTTAGATGGTAAGTTTAATAGATTTCCTTTTCAATGAATTGATTTTTTTTATTAAATCAATTTGTTTCCATTATTCATTCTTTAAATTTCTATAGTTGTTGCTCTTTCGATGAGCATTCGTATTATTCTAATCTCTCTATGATCCTGATGGACTCTGACATTTTATGTTGCATTATTTGCATTCGTTTTTATTTAAAATTTCTCTTAGTTTTATTATCTGATCTTTGATTGAAGCCGGTTCAGCATGATATTCAAAAGTCACTTTGTGTTTATCGCCGTTAGGTAATATTATTTCAAGCCATTCAGCACCACCATCAGCACAATCAGGACATCCTATTGTTTCCGGTAATTTGAAAAATGAATTGGTATCGAAGCTGTATATCGAATCTGAAGTTGAACTGCTAATTATCGTATTTTTCGTCAATGTTTGCTCTGTTGGATTCAAGCTATAACATTTGTAAGTAGCAGCTTTCGATTTTATTGTTACTTCATGTTTACAATAACCCACGCATTCTCCAAACGAAGTGCCATAGTTTAATTGGGTAATGTTTTTATAAATTACATCGTTGGAACAAGCTTCCAGGGATGTTACTAGGATAAGTATTGCAAGAAATTGGTGCATTAAAGTTTTCATAATCTTTATTATTTGAATTTGAATCTTATCCCTGCAGTCAGTCCTATCACAACAGGATGTTCTGTGCGGGCACTTAACGGTTGATTGTTGTCAAAGTAGCAGGAAATCTTCGGTTCAAAAAAGATACCTATATTCCGTTGTATTTTATAGGTTGTACCAATTGCACCATTAACCGACCATTGAACTCCATTGATATCCGTAATGGCAGTAGTGGTAATTGTCTGGTTTGTACTGTACGAATTTTGAACATAAATTGACTTTATCCCTTTTTCAATCATTCCTCCGGCCGATAAGTAAATTTCCCATTTCGGATGATTCCAGATCTGTGCAATCACATTCAACGGAACTCCTATATAGTGTAGATGCAATCTGGCATCATTACGTTGCACGCCGGTGTTTTCAAATGTTGTTAATAAATAGGTATACACCAATCCGCTTTCAAGACTAAATACATTATTCAGATTCCGTCTGACAATAAGTCCAAAAGAGAGTGGGGGAGTATAGGTTATATTTTGAAAATTATTCGGAGTCATAATACTGGTGTAATTTGTACCTGCACTGACAATATTTTTATCATCAAGTGATGTATTATATTGTCCATTGCCTGTCGGTACACTTCCATTAGACCCAAGTGAGGCTGCAAGTAACCAACTGCCCTTGTGCTTTGTGGAGGTTATCACTTCATTACCTGCTTTTTTTTCGATCAGGCTGTTTGGAATGTCTCGTTTGTTTTTAGCAAGAGAATCAATATTTTCAGATGTTTTAAGAGCGATCTTTTTATCATCGGTTTCACCACTTGTTTCAACCTTATTTCCAATAGTTTTATTTCGTTGAGTAGAATCATTAATAACTACCTGAGTTGGGTAATCCTCAAAGGCAATCGACGATTTAACCGGACCCCTATATTGTGTACTAAGTCGAACGGGAATTACTGTTTTTTTTATTGGTAGAATTATTCTGTTAGCTTGTAATTTTTCAACCTGATTTGTTCGAATCTTTTCATGCCTGGTAGTTGTATTTGTTGATATTGAGAATGAATCCTTCGATTCTGAAAGTGGACGAAGCGTAAATAACAGGGCTAATACGGCAACTGCTGCTCCTCCCGATAACCACCACCAGAAAGGGATGATCTTTCTTTTACCTGTTGTAAGGCGTGCTTTTATTTCATTCCAGATGGAGGCATCGACCGGCAACTGGTGATTCTCCAGTTTATGCCGGATCATTTCATTAAAAGCATCCTGTTCGTTCTTATTTATATTGTCTTGCATTTTCTTGTCCGATTAGTAATTGTACATTTTTTTGAAGGATGTTTCTTGCACGCATAAATTGTGACCGGGAGGTACTTTCACTGATGCCAAGCATTCCCGCAATTTCGGAATGTGAATACCCTTCAATGGCATATAAATTGAAAACTGTGCGATATCCATCCGGCAATCTGGAAATGCAGTCCATTAAATCATCCGAAGATATTTTATCAAGTACTGTTGCATCATCATCTTCAATTGAATTAACGTATTCATCAATGCTTGTGCTTTGTTTTAATGCATCATTTTGTCTGAGATATTCTAGTGCAGTAGTCACAAATATGCGTCTTATCCAACCTGCAAAAGATCCTGCTCCGGAATAAGAATCAATTTTAGTATATATTTTTATGAACCCATCCTGAAGGATATCACGGGCTGTTTCACGATCGGGAACATATCGCACACAGACACTTAACATCACAGAGGCATATTGCTCAAATAGTTTCTTTTGAGCCCGGGGTTTCCCTTCTTTGCATCCGGCTATCAATTGTTCTTCGTCAGATATTCCCTTATTCAATGCCATACTTTATACCTAAGATGATAAAATGAACAGAAACGTTGCGTTGAATAACAAAAATAAAAATAATTATTGTAAAAATACAACATTTATTTAGGGTGGTGAAGTGTTTGAATAAAATGTATTTTTATTCCCGGGATGTCTTTAATCCGGGTATAAAAAAACTCCCATCTTATTGCTAAAATGGGAGTTTCTACTATGTAATTTGCTTTTTTTTTATTTCAACCACTTATCCAGCCACGAAAAGAAAGTACGTTGCCAGAGTATTCCATTCTGAGGTTGTAATACCCAATGGTTCTCATCCGGGAAAATCAACATTTCGGCAGGTACTCCGCGTAGTTTTGCAGCGTTGAATGCAGCCATGCCTTGCGATGCCAGGATCCGGTAATCTTTTTCACCATGAATTACCAGGATGGGGGTATCCCATTTGTCAACAAACAAATGAGGTGAATTTGCATACGACCGTTGTGCAATCGCATTGTTTTTATCCCAGTAAGCTCCACCTAAATCCCAGTTTACAAACCACATTTCTTCTGTTTCGAGGTATTGTTGTGGTAGATTGAACATGCCATCGTGTGCAATAAATGCCTTGAAACGTTTTTCGTGATGTCCTGCCAGCCAATAGACAGAGTATCCGCCATAACTTGCACCAACACATCCAAGTTTATCTTTATTTACAAAAGGCTCTTTGGCTAAGGCATCAATTGCTGAAAAGTAGTCTTTCATGTTTTGGCCACCGTAATCACCACTGATTTGTTTGAGCCATTCCATTCCAAAGCCGGGTAACCCACGTCGGTTTGGTGCAACAATGATGTATCCCTTAGCAGCCATCATCTGAAAATTCCAACGGTACGACCAAAACTGACTGACCGGCGATTGAGGACCTCCTTCACAGTAGAGCAGTGTCGGGTATTTTTTGTTTTTGTCAAAGTGTGGGGGGTAAATCACCCAGGTCTGCATTTGTTTGTTATCAGTAGTGGTGATCCACCTTTCTTCAACTTTCCCCATTTCTAGTTTAGCCAGTATCTCCTTGTTTTCAAATGAAAGTTCGGTTTCTTTTCCTGTTGCAGGATCAATGGAATAAATTTCATCTGGTTTGCTCATGGAGTGTTTCACCCCGATCAATTTCTGTTTTGACAATGCGACATACGTATAATCCTGAATCCCTTTGGTGATTTGGGTGAATTTGTTAATCGCTATATCCGCACGGTATAGTTGTGTTAATCCATGCCAGCAACTTACTAAATAAATAGATTTACTATCAGCCGACCAGGTTAACCCATTCGAATTCTGATCGAAATTTGCTGATACATCTTTTTTTGTTCTTGTATGCAGGTTCATTACAAATAACCGGCTTTTATCCGATTCGTATCCATCATGTTCCATGCTTTCCCAGGCAAGCCATTTGCCATCGGGTGAAAACACAGGATTCTGGTCGTAACCCATCATGCCGAATGTTACGTTTTCTGTCTTTTTACTTTCTAAATTGTAAAAATAAATATCTGAATTTGTTGACAATGCATATTCTTTGCCTGTTTTCTTTCGGCAGGTATAAGCAATGGTTTTACCATCGGGACTCCATGCAAGTTGTTCAATTCCACCAAAAGGTTTCATTGGACTTTCATACGGCTCGCCTTTCAGAATGTCGGTTTCATTTTCAATTTTATTGTCCTTAAAATCCGCAATAAATGGATGAGGAACACTCTGTACCCATTCATCCCAGTGTTTATACATAAGGTCAGTTACAATCACGCCACTTGCTTTCGGCAGGTCGGGATATTTATCCACTGTACGTTCACCGTATTTTACATCAGCTACAAATAACAGTTTTGCTTCATTGGGCGAAAAGGTAAAATCATTGATCCCTTCTTTCCTGTCGGTGATTTGTTTGCGGTCGGTTCCATCGGCTTTCATTATCCAAAGCTGCATTGTCCCTGTCTCGGATGATAAAAATGCAATGTGTTCACCATCTTTCATCCATTTAGCTGCGGCTTCACGCGTTGCTGTATTTGTGATTTGCTTTTTCTCTGATCCATCTGAGTTCATTACAAAAATTTCTGAATTTCCTTTGTTCTCAGAAACGCTGTAATAGGAAACACTATACAATACTTTCGTGCCATCCGGCGAAACCTGAGTCCCGGCAACACGTCCAAAAGCCCATAATACTTCGGGTGTCATAAGCCCGTTTTCAATTTTGGGTTGTTGTTTCCCGATTATCGTTGTTTCTACTTTTGAACTACACGATGCAGCTACTACAGCTAACGTCATAATACTTGTCTTTAAAAGGGTTTTCATTTTTATAAAAAAAGTTTTGAAGTTACGAAGGGTAATTTTTTATAAGCACAAAGCTCAATCATGAGGTAATGATTCTTCATTCGGACTGCAAATGTAATGTTTTTTTGGATCATTATTCAATTTTAAGGATGAGGTTCATTCCATTTTCTTTAAAATCGCAGAAGTAAGTGGTAGCAACTACTGTCGTGTGCTGAATGTCGGATACCAATCCATTAGAACAGAAACATAAACTTACTATTCCTTGTGTAAAATAGGGGTGTAAATTACAAGAGCATATATATGAACTTCATCAATAGTTTATGAATATTACAATTGTAAGTAGTGGGAACACTATAATGTCTGGTTTTATTATTCTCAAAATACGACTTCTTTCTTTGCCCTCTTCCTCTCCCGATTGCAAGCGGGACAGGAAAATAGCACAAAGGGTTAATGAGGTTTTATTTTAAATTATGGGAATTTATTTAATTCCTATTCGTTATCTTGTTTTAATTCTTCATACTCTAAAACTTTTCCCAATGTTTCTTATTTCTCAGGAAAACTCTCTGCGCGGGGAGAAAGTTATCTGAATAAAAGTTGAAGATCATTCATTTAAAAATTACGTATCACTTTTTATTTCCTACAGCATAACCAGTGTGGTTAACTTGCTTCAACAAAGTATTTTCATATCTCATATTACAACTTTCATCACTATTTTTCAAACATTACTTCTCTTTGGAACAAGAATTTTCAAGCCTGTATCATTTTACTGTAAATCAAAATTCTGACAATGAATCATTAAATATTCATCCGTTACATGTTCATTTAACCTTCACTATTCCTTCACTACGCCTCCACTTCCCATTCACTACCCATTCTGAGGTATTGCGGTGATATTGCGGTGGTATTACGGTATTATTGCGGTATTAATGCGGTGTAATATTAGAGCGCAATATCTCCGCAAAAGTTCCGTAAAGCAATCTTAACATGTTCTTATCTTTTGTACAGGTTAATTGAATGGGTAGTGAATGGGTAGTGTAGGTATGATTGAAATGAATGGAATAAAGAAACTGAATTGTATAGAAGTACATACATGTAAGAAAAATAATTTTCTGTTGATTAATAAAAACGGCATTATATTGTTCCAATTTCATAAAATAAAAAAATCAACAAAGTTATTTCCCAGACAAAGGTGTTCCACTGAAACAATCTCCTTTCCCCCGGGAATGCAGGTTTCCGTTCAAAATTATTCTTATTCAATAATTCGATCATGGAAATAATGAATATCATAAAGACAGATAAAACCATGAATTTTGATCCTTTGAAACCGGCATTAAAATTAAAGCAAATGATGAAATTCATTATTTACAAATGCCTGTTTTGAGTTTTTATTTTCTCCTTTTTTTTCCGGGATTGAATACATATATTTGTAAAATAAAACAAGGAATTTATTCAATTTGCGGCTACTTTAAGGTTTGTATTTAAAAGATTTACAGTCTTTCACACTTTCAACTAAAGTAATTTTATTCAATTAAAAAAAGGCAAAACGTTATGAGTAAAAGCGTTGATATTCATAGCCAACCTTTAAATATTAAAACGAAACTCAAACTTCCAAGAAAAAGAAAAAAAATATTGGATAATCCAAAAGGATTATCTATCTTTGCAGTCCAAATTTAAAACAGAAACAAAAACATTAAATAATTAGTAATTATGATCGTAGTCCCAGTAAAAGAAGGCGAGAACATCGAAAGAGCATTGAAAAAATTCAAACGTAAATTTGAAAAAACAGGCGTTGTAAAAGAACTTCGTCGTCGTCAATGTTTTGATAAACCTTCCATCGTAAAACGCGACGATAAAATGCACGCGGTTTATGTACAAAAGAAAAATCTTAGCGAAGAATAGTAAAAAAGGGGAGGAAAAATAGTTTTCCTGATTTATTTATTCTATATTCGTTGCAGATTTGAACATACGGTTATGATAAACGAATTTCTGCAATATTTACAGTATGAGAAGAACTATTCATCTCATACTGTTTTGTCGTATCATACTGACATCATTCAGTTTTGCACGTTTCAGCAGATCACTTCCGATCAGTTTGATCCTGCAGGGGTAACATCATTGCAGATTCAGCAATGGGTGCTTTCATTAATGGATGATGAACTTTCGGCACGAAGCTTATCCAGAAAGATATCCACTCTTAAATCGTTGTGGCATTTTTTATTAAAACGAGGGTATGTAAACCATAATCCGACGTTAAAAATAATATTGCCAAAAACAAAGAAGCCACTTCCTGCGTTTTTTAAGGAAAAGGAAATGAATATTGTGTTGGAGAACCCATTCATAACCGATCATTTTGAGCCGGTGCGAAACCAGCTTATATTGACTTTGTTTTATCTTACGGGTATCCGGCTTTCGGAGTTAATCCATATTAAGGATACAGATATCGGCCTTGTTGAAGGAACTCTGCGGGTAATAGGTAAAAGGAATAAAGAACGGATTATTCCATTCGGAAGTTCACTCAGTAAACAGATTGAGCACTATATTCTTCTAAGAAACAAAGAAGTGGAAACAATTGAGCCTTATTTATTTGTAAGGATAAACGGGAAAATTATGTATCCCAAACTGGTTTACAACTTGGTGCATGCATCCATGTCGGAAGTAAGCAGTTTACATAAAAGGAGCCCGCATGTACTCAGGCATACTTTTGCAACCAGTCTGCTCAATGGTGGGGCAGACATCAATGCTGTAAAGGAGTTGCTGGGACACAGCAGCCTGGCAGCAACGCAGGTATATACCCACACAAGTTTCGAAGAATTATACAATATATACAAACATGCTCATCCAAGGGCAAAATAAAAAAGGAGGCAAATATGAAACTACGGATTCAATCCATCAATTTTGATGCAACTACCACGCTGGAATCTTACATTAATAAGAAATCGTTGAGGTTAGAAAAGTTTTTTGATGAAATTTTAAATTTAGAAGTGTACTTGAAGGTAGTAAAACCCGAAACAGCAACAAATAAAGAGGCTGAAATCAAAGTTTCGATACCAAATGTTGATTTTTTTGCATCCAAAACCTGCGATACATTTGAGGAGGCCGTTGACCTAACTCTCGATGCATTAGAGAAACAGATGCGTAAATACAAAGAAAAAATCACTAAAAATTAAAATAATGTAGTAAATGTTTTGTAGTCCAAAATATATTCGTACATTTGCAAGCCGTTTGAATAGCAGTATTTAAACGGCTTTTTCAACGGTGAAAACCTTATTAAATAGCACTTTGCCTCTTTAGCTCAGTTGGCCAGAGCACGTGATTTGTAATCTCGGGGTCGTTGGTTCGAATCCGACAAGAGGCTCAGCGATCTTTGTATTAATGTATCAAATAGTAAAATGGGCAGTTACCAAAGTGGCCAACTGGGGCTGACTGTAACTCAGCTGTCTTTCGACTTCGGAGGTTCGAATCCTTCACTGCCCACATTTATTAAATTTACTGTTTTATAATATACCATTTGCCATTTTAACAAATAGTAAATAGTAAATGAAAAAATAGTAAGTAATTTTGCGAAAGTAGCTCAGTTGATAGAGCATTAGCCTTCCAAGCTGAGGGTCGCGGGTTTGAGTCCCGTCTTTCGCTCAAAATTGCTGTTGTAGCTCAGTGGTAGAGCACTTCCTTGGTAAGGAAGAGGTCGCGAGTTCAATTCTCATCAACAGCTCAACTTTGTAAGCTTTTATAAAAACATATTAAATTACTAACAAAAAAATAATCTTTGAGTTATGGCAAAAGAAAAATTTGACAGGTCAAAACCTCACGTAAACGTTGGAACCATTGGTCACGTTGACCACGGTAAAACTACCTTGACCGCTGCAATTACCATGGTACTTGCAAAAAAAGGACTTTCTGAGATGCGTTCTTTCGATTCGATCGATAATGCTCCTGAAGAAAAAGAACGTGGTATTACAATAAATACTTCACACGTAGAATATCAAACAGCATTACGTCACTATGCACACGTAGACTGTCCGGGACATGCCGATTATATTAAGAACATGGTTACGGGAGCTGCTCAAATGGATGGTGCTATCATTGTAGTTGCTGCTACTGATGGTCCAATGCCACAAACCCGCGAACACATTTTGTTAGCTCGTCAGGTAAACGTTCCCCGTATCGTTGTTTTCATGAACAAATGCGATCAGGTGGATGATGAAGAAATGTTGGAATTAGTAGAAATGGAAATGCGTGAATTGCTTTCTTTCTATGATTTCGATGGTGATAATACTCCAATTATCCGTGGTTCAGCCCTAGGTGCTTTAAACGGAGATCCTAAATGGGAAGATAAAGTAATGGAATTGATGGATGCTGTTGATACCTGGATTGAATTACCAGTTCGTGCAACAGATAAACCATTCCTTATGCCAGTTGAAGATGTATTCTCGATTACAGGTCGTGGAACAGTTGCTACCGGTCGTATCGAAACAGGAAAGATCAAAACAGGTGAAGAAGTTCAAATCATTGGTTTGGGTCAGAGCGCACTAAAATCAGTTGTTACCGGTGTGGAAATGTTCCGCAAGATTCTTGACGATGGTCAGGCAGGTGATAATGTCGGTTTATTGCTTCGTGGTATTGACAAAGAAAGTATCAAACGTGGTATGGTTATTACCCACCCGGGAAAAGTAACACCTCACACTACTTTCAAAGCCGCTGTTTATATTTTGAAAAAAGAAGAAGGTGGTCGTCATACACCATTCCATAACCGTTATCGTCCACAATTTTATATCCGTACATTGGATGTAACAGGCGAAATCACACTTCCAGAAGGAACTGAGATGGTAATGCCAGGTGATAACCTTGAATTAACCGTACAATTAATCTATCCGGTAGCTTGTAACATTGGGTTACGTTTCGCAATCCGTGAAGGTGGACGTACAGTAGGTTCAGGTCAGATTACAGAACTTCTCGACTAATAATCAGATAATCTTAAATAAAAGTCGTTTCCTTTCAACAGGGAACGATTTATACACGGGCGTAGCTCAGTTGGTAGAGCACTGGTCTCCAAAACCAGGTGTCGGGAGTTCGAGCCTCTCTGCCCGTGCAAATTCTATTTATATATGAAGATAATTAACTATATCAAAGAGGCGTATTTAGAACTGGTTCAAAAAGTATCCTGGCCAACACGGGCAGAACTTACTAACAGTGCAGTAGTGGTATTAATTGCTTCCATCATTCTTGCATTGATAGTCTGGCTTATGGACTTAGGTTTTGAAAATATCATGAAATTTATTTACGGACAACTGTCTTAATTTAATCAATGGAGGTCAATAAAGTGTCTGAGTCAACAAATTTTAAATGGTACGTGATGCGTGCTATTAGTGGAAAAGAGAACAAGGTCAAGGAATATATTGATGCAGAAATCAAAAATTCGGATCTTGGTCAATATGTTGCTCAGGTTTTAATCCCTACTGAGAAAGTTTACCAGATTCGTAACGGCAAAAAGATTACAAAAGAACGTAGTTGCATGCCGGGATACATTTTGATAGAAGCTCATCTTATTGGTGAAATTTCTCACCGCCTGCGTAACACACCAAATGTAATTGGTTTTCTGGGTGAAAACAACAGTATCCCAACCGCGATTCGTCCTTCGGAAGTGAATCGTATTTTGGGTAAAGTTGACGAGCTACAGGAAACAGCAGAAGAAATGCTCACGCCTTTCTATGTAGGTGAAAACGTGAAAGTGATTTTTGGTCCTTTCACCGGGTTTAGCGGGTTGATTGAGGAAGTGAATTCCGAAAAGAAAAAACTCAAAGTTATGGTTATGATTTTCGGACGGAAAACTCCGCTCGAATTAGCATTCACGCAAGTAGAAAAGGAGTAGTCGATTCCGTTACAAATCGATTACACCGGTTTAACATCAAAAATTAAAACAATTATGGCTAAAGAGATTGCTGGACAAATTAAATTGCAGATTAAAGGAGGTGCGGCAAACCCCTCTCCACCGGTAGGCCCTGCATTGGGATCTAAAGGGATCAATATAATGGAGTTTTGCAAACAATTTAATGCCAGAACCCAAGACAAACCGGGTAAAATATTACCCGCAGTCATCACCTATTATACAGACAAATCATTCGATTTTATTGTAAAAACTCCTCCTGTTGCTATTCAATTACTGGAAGTAGCCAAACTGAAAAGTGGGTCGGCAGAGCCAAACCGTAAAAAAGTAGCTGAAATTACCTGGGAACAGGTAGAAGCTATTGCGGCAGACAAAATGGTTGATTTGAACTGTTTTAAAATAGACGCAGCTATGAAAATGGTTGCCGGTACAGCTAGAAGTATGGGTATTACCGTAAAAGGTACTTTTCCAATTAAAAATTAATATAAACTTCAATTAAAAATGAGTAAACTGACAAAAAATCAAAGGTTAGCTTTAGAAAAAATTGAAGCAGGAAAAACCTATTCTCTCAAGGAAGCAGCCGGACTGGTAAAAGAAATTACCAATTCAAAATTTGATGCTTCTGTAGATATAGATGTACGCTTAGGTGTAGACCCACGTAAAGCCAACCAAATGGTACGCGGCGTAGTGTCGTTACCAAACGGAACAGGTAAACAAGTTAAAGTTCTCGCATTATGTACACCAGACCAGGAAGCAGCGGCTAAAGAAGCCGGAGCTGATTTTGTGGGTCTCGATGAATATATCGAAAAAATAAAAGGTGGTTGGACTGACGTTGATGTCATTATCACAATGCCTGCTATCATGGGTAAATTGGGTGCATTAGGTCGTATTTTAGGCCCACGTGGTTTGATGCCAAATCCTAAAAGCGGTACAGTAACCAACGAAGTAGGGAAAGCAGTAAAAGAAGTAAAGCAAGGAAAAATCGACTTTAAAGTTGATAAATATGGTATTGTACACACTTCAGTAGGAAAAGTCTCTTTTACTTCTGAACAACTTGTAGAAAATGCCAGAGAATTTGTATCTACTTTGATGAAACTTAGACCAACAGCCGCAAAAGGTACTTATGTAAAGAGCATTTATCTTTCAAGCACAATGAGTTCGGGTATTAAGATTGAACCCAAATCAATTGAAGAATAAAATTAAAAGTTTATGAAAAAGGAAGATAAAAGCGCTATTATAAAACAACTTGAGACAACTCTTGGTGAGTATGCTCACTTCTATTTAGCTGATTTTGGAGGCTTAAATGCAGCTAAAACAACTGAATTAAGAAGAACTTGCTTCAAACAAGATATTAAACTTGTAGTTGTAAAGAATACATTGCTTCGGAAAGCTCTTGATAACTCAAAAGTAGACTTTACTGAAATATACGGTTCTCTAACCGGAGAAACGTCAGTGTTACTTTCGAATATTGGAAATGCTCCTGCCAAAGTCATTCAGGATTTTAGCAAGGCCAGCAAAAGCAAAATCAAAAAAGATATTCTTAAAGCAGCATATGTGGAAGAAAGCTTCTACATTGGAGCAGATCAATTAGATTCTCTGATCCATGTTAAGAGCAAAAATGAACTTATTGCAGATGTTATTGCCTTGTTGCAATCGCCTGCTAAGAACGTTATTTCAGCACTCCAATCAGGAGGTTCGACTCTCCACGGTGTTTTGAAAACATTGTCGGAAAGATAAAATTATCCCAAATAAAAAAAACAAATTCATAAAAAATAAGTAAAATGGCAGATTTGAAAGCTTTTGCAGAACAATTGGTTAACTTGACAGTTAAAGAAGTAAATGAGTTAGCTCAAATTTTGAAAGAAGTATACGGTATTGAACCAGCTGCTGCTGCAGCTACAGTTTCTGCAGGTCCTGCAGCTGCTGCTGAAGTAGTAGAAGAAAAAACATCTTTTGATGTAGTTTTGAAAGCAGCCGGTGCAAATAAATTATCAATCGTTAAATTAGTGAAAGAATTAACAGGTCTAGGCTTAAAAGAAGCTAAAGATTTAGTTGATGCAGCTCCTTCAGTAATTAAAGAAGGTGCAACAAAAGACGATGCAGAAGCCTTGAAAAAAACTCTTACAGAAGGCGGAGCAGAAGTTGAACTTAAATAATATTACCTGATTATCAGGTCTTTGGTTTAGATTCCCTCGAACGGAGGGATTCTAAACCTTTTTCTGTCTATAAAATAATTGAGTTCATCGCACCCAAATAACCTCTTTGAAAATGTCTTCATTAACAAAAAATCAAAGAATAAATTTTGCTTCTATTAAGAATCAGTTAGAATATCCTGACTTTTTGGAAGTACAATTAAAATCTTTCCAGGACTTTTTTCAGATGGACACAGCTCCTGAAAAAAGAAAATCAGAAGGTTTGTATAAGGTCTTTTCCGAAAACTTTCCTATTGCTGATACCCGAAATAATTTCATCCTCGAATTTCTCGATTATTACGTTGACCCTCCACGTTATTCGATAGATGAGTGTGTAGAACGCGGTCTAACATACAGTGTACCGCTAAAAGCTAAACTAAAACTATATTGTACCGATCCGGATCACGAAGATTTTGATACGGTTATTCAAGATGTCTATTTGGGACCAATCCCATATATGACAGCAAAAGGGACTTTTGTTATCAATGGTGCTGAACGTGTAATTGTATCGCAGCTTCACCGGTCACCCGGTGTATTCTTTGGTCAAAGCACTCACGCTAACGGAACAAAACTATACTCTGCGAGGATTATTCCTTTCCGCGGCTCTTGGATCGAATTTGCAACTGACATCAACAACGTGATGTATGCATATATCGACCGTAAGAAAAAACTTCCGGTAACTACGTTACTTCGTGCCATTGGTTTCGAAAGTGATAAAGATATATTAGAAATTTTTAATCTTGCCGAAGAAATTAAAGTCAGCAAGACCAGTTTGAAAAAAGCAATTGGCCAAAAATTAGCAGCCCGTGTTCTGAAGACCTGGGTTGAAGATTTCGTGGATGAAGATACCGGCGAGGTTGTTTCTATTGAACGAAATGAAGTGATTATCGATCGTGAAACTATATTAGAAAATAGTCACATTGACGAAATTCTGGATGCAGGAACTCCGACAATTTTACTTCATAAGACCGATGCAAATCAAAATGATTATGCTATTATTTACAATACCCTTCAAAAAGACCCTAGTAATTCGGAAAAAGAAGCTGTATTGTATATTTACCGTCAATTAAGGAATGCCGTACCGGCAGACGATTCAACGGCACGTGAGGTAATCAATAATTTATTCTTCTCAGAAAAACGTTACGATTTAGGTGACGTGGGACGTTTCCGGATTAACCGGAAATTGAATCTGACCACCAGCATGGATACAAAAGTGCTGACTAAAGAAGATATTATTGAAATTATCAAATACCTCATTGAGTTGATAAACTCAAAAGCGGATGTTGATGATATTGACCACTTAAGTAACCGTCGTGTTCGTACAGTTGGCGAACAATTATATAATCAATTCGGTGTGGGACTTTCGCGTATGGCTCGTACCATTCGTGAACGTATGAATGTTCGTGATAACGAGGTATTCACTCCAATCGACTTGATCAATGCAAAAAGTATTTCATCTGTTATCAACTCATTCTTTGGTACCAATGCGTTATCGCAATTTATGGATCAACAGAATCCGTTGGCGGAGATTACTCACAAACGTCGTATGTCTGCGCTCGGGCCTGGTGGTCTGTCACGTGAACGTGCAGGTTTTGAGGTAAGGGATGTACATTATACTCACTACGGTCGGTTGTGTCCGATTGAAACTCCTGAAGGTCCAAACATTGGTCTGATTTCGTCTTTATGTATTTATGCAAAAATTAACGAACTTGGATTTATCGAAACTCCTTACCGCAGGGTAACTGATTCGATCGTTGATACTTCGGATGAAGGAATCGAATACTTCACAGCAGAGGAAGAAGAAAGCCTTGTTATCGCACAGGGTAATGCTCCGTTAAATGACAAGGGTGAATTTGTTAATTCTAAGATAAAATCACGTTTAGGTGCCGACTTCCCTGTAATTTCACCCTCAGAAGTGAACTTAATGGATGTTTCACCTTCGCAGATTGCATCAATAGCAGCTGCATTAATTCCTTTCCTTGAACACGATGATGCAAACCGCGCGTTGATGGGATCGAACATGATGCGCCAGGCTGTACCATTATTACGTTGTGAAGCACCAATCGTCGGAACCGGTATTGAAGCCCAGTTAATTCAGGATTCAAGAACACAGGTAATGGCAGAAGGAGTGGGTGTTGTTGAATTTGTGGATGCAACCCGTATTAATATTCGTTATGACCGTACAGAAGAAGAAGAATTTGTAAGCTTCGATTCGGCGGTAAAAGAATATAAATTACCAAAGTTCCAGAAGACGAACCAGAATACGACGATTGACTTACGTCCTATCGTTGGAAAAGGGGATCAGGTATATGCTGGCCAGATTTTGACCGAAGGATATGCTACTCAAAATGGAGAACTTGCTATTGGAAAAAATCTAAAAGTTGCGTTCATGCCCTGGAAAGGTTATAACTTTGAAGATGCTATTGTAATAAACGAACGTGTGGTACGTGAAGATATATTCACATCCATCCATGTCGTTGAACAATTGTTGGATGTTCGTGAAACTAAACGTGGAATTGAAGAATTTACTTCTGATATTCCGAATGTTAGTGAAGAAGCTACCAAAGATCTTGATGAAAACGGTATAATTCGTATAGGTGCCCGCATTGAACCGGGTGATATTATTATCGGTAAAATCACTCCAAAAGGAGAATCGGATCCTTCACCGGAAGAAAAACTGCTGCGTGCCATTTTTGGAGATAAAGCAGGTGATGTAAAAGATGCTTCTTTGAAAGCAACTCCATCATTATCGGGTGTTGTAATTGGAAAACGATTGTTTTCAAAAGCTCAAAAGAACCGTAAATCAAAGCTTGCCGATAAAGCTGTTCTTCCAAAACTGGATGAAGAGTTTGAAAATCAGGCTTTAATATTGCGCAACACCTTGGTTGAAAAATTAATTGTATTGTTGGGTGATAAAACTTCTGCCGGAGTAAAAGATTTTTTGGGCAGCGATATTATTTCCAGAAATAGCAAATTCACCATCGAACGTCTGCGTGAAATAGATTATACAGCTATTCAATTAAGCAAATGGACAACAGATACACACAAAAATGAGTTGGTAAAAAAACTTATTATGAACTATCTGAGAAAACATAAGGAATTGGATGCTCAGATTAAACGTCAAAAATTCAATATTACCATCGGTGATGAACTTCCAAATGGTATTGTTCAGATAGCTAAAGTTTATATTGCCAAAAAACGTAAAATACGTGTAGGTGATAAGATGGCCGGTCGTCATGGTAACAAAGGTATTGTATCCCGTATCGTTCGTCAGGAAGATATGCCGTTCCTGGAAGATGGAACTCCTGTGGATATCGTATTGAATCCACTGGGTGTGCCTTCCCGTATGAACCTTGGACAGATTTTCGAAACTGTACTGGGATGGGCAGGACAAACTTTAGGTTTGCGTTTTGCAACACCTATTTTTGATGGTGCAACACTTGATGATTTGAACGTATGGACTGAAAAGGCCGGCGTACCAAATTATGGTAAAACCTATTTGTATGATGGTGGAACCGGCGTTCGATTTGATCAGACTGCAACAGTAGGTGTAATTTACATGTTGAAACTGGGGCACATGGTTGAAGATAAGATGCATGCGCGTTCTATCGGACCGTATTCGCTTATTACTCAACAACCCCTTGGTGGTAAAGCACAATTTGGTGGTCAACGTTTCGGAGAAATGGAAGTTTGGGCACTCGAGGCATTCGGTGCAGCTCATATTTTACAGGAAATACTGACCGTTAAATCGGATGATGTAATGGGTCGCGCTCGTACTTACGAAGCGATTGTAAAAGGTGATCCAATGCCAACACCGGGAATCCCTGAATCGCTCAACGTATTGTTGCACGAACTTAGAGGATTAGGTCTGAGCATCAGTTTAGATTAATATATGATAACTTTCAGTTTATATCCGGTATCTTACCGGATATAAACGGTTATTTGTCAGTTCGATCTGAATTGTTCCCGATAGGTATCGGGATTTCATAAATAGTAAATCTTATAACTCTTTATAAAACAGAGATATGGCTTTTAAAAATGATAATAAGGTAAAGAGTAATTTTAATAAAATATCTATCGGCTTAGCATCGCCGGAAGAGATATTAAAATTATCGAGTGGTGAGGTCCTCAAGCCCGAAACCATTAATTATCGTACATACAAACCAGAACGTGATGGTTTGTTCTGCGAGCGCATTTTTGGTCCGACAAAGGACTTTGAATGTCATTGCGGAAAATACAAACGTATCCGTTACAAAGGCATTGTCTGCGATCGTTGTGGAGTGGAAGTGACTGAGAAAAAAGTTCGGCGTGAACGCATGGGACACATTCAATTGGTAGTTCCTGTTGCTCATATTTGGTATTTCCGTTCATTGCCGAACAAAATCGGTTATTTACTGGGTATGCCAACTAAAAAACTTGATTCTATCATATATTACGAAAAATATGTTATTATTCAGGGAGGAATCATCGAAAACGGAGAAAATATTGCGTTGGGTGAATTACTCTCAGAAGATGAATATTTAGATATACTTGAAGCTCTTCCACGCGAAAATCAATTGCTGGAAGACACCGACCCAAATAAGTTTATTGCAAAAATGGGTGCAGATGCTATCCATGATATGCTTAGCCGTTTGGATTTGGACGTTTTGTCGTATGATTTGCGTCACAAGGCTAATAATGATACTTCACAGCAACGAAAGAATGAAGCATTAAAACGTCTGCAGATTGTAGAATCGTTTCGTACTTCAAGAATGAGAAATAAACCGGAATGGATGATTATAAAAATCGTACCGGTAATACCTCCTGAATTACGTCCGTTGGTTCCATTGGATGGTGGTCGTTTTGCTACTTCCGATTTGAATGATTTATACCGTCGTGTAATCATTCGTAATAACCGGTTGAAACGATTGATCGAAATAAAGGCACCGGAAGTAATTCTACGTAATGAGAAACGTATGCTTCAGGAAGCTGTCGATTCATTGTTTGATAATTCACGCAAATCGAGTGCAGTTAAAACAGATGCAAACCGCCCTTTAAAATCACTTTCAGATAGTTTGAAAGGAAAACAAGGACGTTTCCGTCAGAACTTACTTGGAAAACGTGTTGATTATTCAGCTCGTTCGGTAATTGTTGTAGGTCCGGAATTAAAGATGCACGAATGCGGATTGCCAAAAGATATGGCTGCCGAATTGTACAAACCATTTGTTATCCGTAAATTAATTGAACGCGGAATTGTAAAAACAGTAAAATCGGCAAAGAAAATTGTTGATCGAAAGGACCCGGTTATCTGGGATATATTGGAATATGTGATGAAAGGTCATCCTGTATTGCTTAATCGTGCTCCAACATTGCACAGATTGGGAATACAAGCTTTCCAGCCAAAAATGATTGAAGGAAAAGCAATTCAACTTCACCCATTATCATGTACTGCTTTCAATGCCGATTTTGATGGTGACCAAATGGCGGTTCACCTTCCATTGGGTAATGAAGCAATTCTGGAAGCACAGATGTTGATGCTGGCTTCACATAACATTCTTAATCCTGCCAATGGTGCTCCTATCACGGTTCCTTCACAGGACATGGTACTTGGTTTGTATTATATTACAAAACCCCGTAAAGGTGCTAAAGGTGAAGGTCTGATTTTCTACTCGCCGGAAGAAGCTGAAATAGCTTACAACGAACAAATGGTAGAATTGCACTCCTGGATTAAAGTAAAAACCAAAGATATCGATTCAGAAGGCAATCTGGTGGATATGATCATTGAAACAACGGTAGGACGTATATTATTTAATAAATGTGTACCTCTTGAAGTAGGTTATATCAATGAATTGCTTTCGAAAAAATCATTACGTGATATTATTGGAAAAGTAATCGATATTTGTGGTGTGGCCCGTACAGCCCGTTTCCTTGATGATATTAAGGATTTAGGATATTATATGGCCTTTAAGGGTGGACTATCGTTCAATTTGAACGATGTAATTATACCACCTGAAAAAGACGAATTGGTGAAAGAAGGAAATAAAGAGGTTGATGAGATTCTGAATAACTACAATATGGGTTTCATTACCTTTAACGAACGTTATAATCAGATTATTGATACCTGGACACATGTCAATTCAAAGTTGTCGAATATTTTGATGAAACAACTTTCGACCGATAATCAGGGATTCAATTCAGTATATATGATGTTGGATTCAGGAGCCCGTGGTTCGAAAGAACAAATTCGTCAGCTATCCGGAATGCGTGGATTGATGGCAAAACCTCAAAAATCAGGTGCTGAAGGTGGTCAGATTATTGAAAACCCGATTCTATCTAACTTTAAAGAAGGTCTTTCGGTGTTGGAATATTTTATTTCAACTCACGGTGCGCGAAAAGGTTTGGCCGATACAGCTTTGAAAACAGCTGATGCCGGATATTTAACACGTCGTTTGGTGGATGTATCACAAGATGTAATCATCAATGAAGACGATTGTGGTACTTTACGTGGTTTGATTGCAACTGAAATGAAAAATAATGAAGAAGTAATTTCTTCACTATACGAACGAATTCTTGGTCGTGTTTCAGTACATGATATTTATCATCCGTTAACCGGAGAATTAATCGTATCATCAGGTTCACAGATTACCGAAACATTGGCCCGCAAGATCCAGGATTCGCCTATTGAACGTGTTGAAATCCGTTCAGTATTGACCTGCGAATCTAAAAAGGGAGTTTGTGCCAGATGCTACGGACGTAACCTTGCAACCGGTAAAATGGTTCATATTGGTGAAGCTGTAGGGGTTATTGCTGCACAATCCATTGGAGAACCGGGAACTCAGTTGACATTGCGTACGTTCCACGTTGGTGGTATTGCCTCAAATATTGCTGCTGAATCAAAAATACTTTTGCGTTATGATGGTCGTCTTGAATTTGATGAACTTCGTACAGTAGATGCTATAGATGATGTGAAAGATACTTATCAGGTAGTTGTAAGTCGTTTGACTGAAATGCGTGTAATTGATAAAAATACAGGCATTGCACTTACTACTCAGAATATACCTTACGGTTCTAAATTATACATGAAAGATGGTGATTTAGGAACAAAAGGACAAATGGTCTGCGAATGGGATCCGTTTAACGCGGTAATCATTTCGGAAACCGAAGGTAAAATAGAGTTCGAAGATGTTATTGAAGGTATTACTTTCAAAACAGAAACGGATGATGCCACAGGTTTACGTGAAAAGATCATTATTGAATCTAAAGATAAAACGAAAGTACCAAGTGCTCATATTTTATCAAAAGACGGCTCAATTTTACGGACATATAACTTGCCAATGGGTGCCCACTTGGTATTGGATAATGGCGATAAAATAAAAACCGGTCAAATGTTGGTAAAAATACCACGTGCTGTTGGTAAAGCCGGTGATATCACTGGTGGACTTCCACGTGTAACTGAATTGTTCGAAGCACGTAACCCTTCAAATCCGGCAGTTGTTGCCGAAATTGATGGAGAAGTAACCTTTGGAAAAATCAAACGTGGTAACCGTGAACTTGCTGTAACGTCGAAAACAGGGGAAATCAAGAAATACATGATTCCTTTGTCGAAACAAATATTAGTTCAGGAAAATGACTTTGTACGTGCAGGAACTCCACTTTCGGATGGAGCAACGACACCTTCGGATATTTTGCTGATCAAAGGACCAACAGCGGTACAGGATTATATTGTAAACGAAGTTCAGGACGTTTATCGCTTACAGGGTGTGAAAATTAATGATAAGCACTTTGAAGTGATTGTTCGTCAAATGATGCGCAAGGTAGATATCCTGGAACAAGGTGATACACGTTTTCTTGAAAAACAAATTGTTGATAAAAACGATTTTATGGAAGAAAACGATCGTATCTGGGGTAAAAAAGTTATCCTTGAAGCCGGTGATTCTGTTACATTAAAACCGGGACAAATTATAACTCCACGTAAACTACGTGATGAAAACAGTATGCTTAAACGTCGGGACATGCGTTTGGTGGAAACACGCGATGCTATAGCTGCTACTTCAAATCAGATTTTACAGGGAATTACCCGTGCTGCTCTTCAAACAAATAGCTTTATGTCGGCTGCTTCTTTCCAGGAAACAACGAAAGTATTGAACGACGCTGCTATCAACGGAAAAGTAGACAAACTGGAAGGCTTGAAAGAAAACGTAATTTGCGGACATTTAATTCCTGCTGGTACAGGACAACGTGACTTTGATAAAATTGTGGTATACTCACGTGATGAGTACGACAAAAAAGTTGATGCACGCAAAAATGTACTGGATATGGAAGATCGTGAATCGGAAGAATAAATAATTTGTTTTTGCATTTTCAAATATTGACAACGAGGTTGTTTCTTTTCGAAGACAACCTCGTTTTTGTGTCGTTAAGTTTTGGTTCACTCAAAAAAAGGCAGTATCTTAGTACGTTTTTAAATTGAAACGGATTTTAAACTCAAACCATTAATAACAATGAAACATAATTATTGCATTATTATGGCAGGTGGCGTTGGTAGCCGCTTTTGGCCATTTAGTAGAAATGATCGACCAAAACAATTCCTTGATTTTTTTGGAACCGGGCGTACACTTTTGCAACTTACTTACGATCGAATAAGGCACGTAGTGCCTGCTGAGAATATTCTCATTGTTTCAAATGTAATTTATAAAGATTTAATTCTGGAACAACTTCCGGAAATTAAACCCGATCAGATCCTGCTAGAACCCAACAGAAGAAATACTGCACCATGTATAGCTTATGCGGTGAATCGTATCAAGGCAATGACCGATAAAGCCAATATAATCGTTGCCCCTTCGGATCACTTAATCCTTAAGGAAAACGATTTCCTTGATACTTTAAAAGTAGGACTTGATTTTGTTGAAAAGAATGATTGCCTGTTGACACTTGGAATTAAACCCAGCCGTCCTGAAACCGGTTATGGCTATATTCAGATTGACGAAGGTGAAACCAATCTTCGAAGAGTGAAGACTTTTACAGAAAAACCAAATCATGAACTGGCCCAGGTTTTTTTTGAAACAGGTGAATTCTTTTGGAATTCTGGAATATTTCTTTGGAATCTTCAAACAATTGATAAAGCCTTTGATGAATTATTACCTGAAGTTTCTACCAAATTTAAAGCAGGAAAAGAATTCTTCAATACCAGCAAAGAACAGGAATTTATCGATCAAATGTATCCTTCCTGCCCGAACATTTCCATCGATTACGGAATAATGGAAAAAGCGTCTGATGTATATGTATTATGTTCTGACTTTGGGTGGACCGATCTGGGAACCTGGGGGTCATTATATGAAATGTCTCCAAAAGATGAACATGAAAATGTGGCTTTGAAATGTAAAACTGCATTTTATGAAAGTGAAGAGAATATTGTTGTTCTTCCTTCTGAAAGACTTGCTGTTATTCAGGATTTAAAAGGCTATATAGTAGCTGAATCGGACAATGTTTTACTCATTTGTAAACGTGAAAATGAACAACGGATTCGTCAGTTTGTTAATGATATCAATGTGAAATTTGATGGTAAATACAGCTAATTAATCAGTCAGAAAAAAATGATATGTAAATGTAACAGATAATATTTCGTTTAATATTATCTGTTATATTTTCAAACAAAAATTAATATATACTTTATACCAATCCATTGACATTTCATCTTTGGTAATTCTTCATGAGCGATATTATTCATCTATTAACAGATTCGGTTGCCAATCAGATAGCAGCCGGTGAAGTGATCCAACGTCCTGCATCGGTTTTAAAAGAACTGGTTGAAAATGCAATTGATGCCGGAGCAACTTTTATTCAGATAGTAATAAAAGATGCAGGCAGAACATTGATCCAGGTCGTTGATAACGGGAAAGGGATGAGTGAGACAGATGCACGAATGGCTTTTGAACGCCATGCTACTTCGAAAATTAAAAGTGCAGATGATTTGTTTTCCTTACGAACAATGGGCTTTCGTGGTGAAGCCCTTGCCTCAATTGCTGCAGTTGCTCAGGTTGAATTAAGAACCCGACGATCGGAAGATGAATTAGGTGTATTGGTAGAAATAGCCGGAACCCGGGTGTTCAAACAGGAAGCTGTTCAATGTGATTTGGGCACTTCTTTTCAGGTTAAAAATCTGTTTTTTAATGTCCCTGCCCGACGTCGCTTTTTGAAAAGTGATAATGTTGAGAAAAGTCATATATTTACAGAATTTTATCGAATTGCACTGGTCAATTCGAATGTGGCTTTTTCTCTTTTCGATGGCGATGAAGAGATCTTTCAATTGCCTGAATCGAATAATAAAATACGGATAGAGAATATCTTTGGTAAAAACTCTAAAAAGAGATGGCAACAGCAACTACTGACCATTGAAACCACAACCAACCTGGTCAGTATAAAGGGATATGTGGGTAAACCTGAATTTGCTCAGAAATCGGGGAGCCAGTATTTTTTTGTGAATGGACGATTCATGCGTCATCCATACTTTCACAAGGCTGTTCTGCTGGCTTACAGCCAAATGATTCAAGCTTCGGAGAGTCCAAATTATTTTATTTATCTTGAAGTCGATCCGCAAACAATTGACATCAATATCCATCCAACCAAAACAGAAATAAAGTTCGAAAACGAACAGGCTATCTGGTCAATACTTTCAGCTGCCGTAAAGGAGGCTTTAGGAAAATTTAATATTGTTCCATCAATCGATTTTGATCAGGAAGGTTCTGTTGAAATGACTGTAGGGATGTCTCCTGAGAACGTACGGCCTCCTCAGACAAACTTCAACCCCAATTATAATCCATTTGGTTCGACAAGCTATAAACGCCCTGTGCTTGACTGGGAAGACCTCTATGGAGATTTTGAAAAAAAAGAAAATCCGACCATTGAATCTTCACCAACCTGGAAACCCACCTATGATCTGACTGTGAAATCGACAGTGACACCTTCAGGGCAACAGCAAGAACTGGAAACTGCAGAATCAAGGTCAGGAAATTTTCAATACAAAAACAAATATATTTTTACCGGTATAAAATCCGGATTATTGATGATTGACCAACATCGTGCGCATACACGAATTTTGTTCGATTTATTCTATAGTCAGATGGAGAATTCGCGTGGAATATCTCAACAGGTGCTATTTCCTGAAGTGTTGGAATTAAATGCTGATGAAGCACTTTTTTTCGCACAAATAATGCCTGACCTGCAACAGGTTGGTTTTGAATTTGAGCCTTTGGAAAACTACTCTTTTAGTGTAAAAGGAGTTTCATCTATACTGGGTACTTCCAGTGTTATTGACTTGCTACTTGAGATACTCGATAAAGCAAGAACAACAGCAACTGACTTGACAGCAGGACTTCATGAGTCTATTTCACTCTCTCTAGCAGAGGCTTCCTCTCTGAAATCCGGACAACGATTAACGAACGAAGAAATGTCCGATCTTATCGACCGTCTCTTTGCATGTGCAAATCATAATTTTACCCCTGATGGAAAAAAGATTATGACGATATTTACACAGGATGAATTTGAAAAACGATTTTGATTGACTCCTTTTATTTAATCAGTATAGACAGAATTAACTCCGATAAGAAAAAGTTGACAGAAAAGCTGAATCTGAAATACTGATTATTTTTTAACGTATTCATATAGTTGAAACAAATAAGAACAGATTAAAATCATTCTTGCATCAAATGCAAGAATGATTTTTTAATACAATTTTTCATATCGCTATCATAAAACTGATTTAATATCTTTATTTTAATTATTGATATTCTCTAATTGCTTACAAATGACTTTTAATTTACCGATGAAATCCCTTCTCATTTTCGATCTCGATGGAACTTTACTTGATACAGTTGCCGATTTGGCTGCAAGTACGAATTATGCACTAGATCTTTGCGGCTTCCCAACTCATGATACCGGTGCTTATAAATTTTTTGTAGGTAACGGAATCAACAAACTCTTTGAACGGGCATTACCGGAAGGAGAGAAAACTTTGGATAATGTTCTACGGGTACGTCAATATTTTTTAGAATATTACGGAACGCATAACGCCGATCTGACAACCCCTTATCCGGGTATGGTTGACTTATTAAAGAGTTTACAATCCGCAGGCGTAAAACTTGCTGTTGCTTCCAATAAATACCAGAAAGGTACCGAGAAACTTATTAAACATTTCTTTACTGATATTCATTTTGTAGCAGTATTTGGACAGCGTGAGGATGTACCTGCCAAACCCGATCCAACTATTGTCAGGGATATTCTTCAAATAGCAAAAGTGGATAAACAGAATGTACTCTATATAGGGGATTCCGGGGTGGATATGCAGACGGCACACAATAGCGGTATTGATGCTTTAGGAGTTACCTGGGGATTTCGACCACGTGCCGAGATCCAGAAATTTTCGCCGAAATATATTGTAGATCAACCTTCGGAAATATTATCAATAGTTCTACCATGAATACACCCATAAAAAAACCGCTCAATTGAGCGGTTTTTTTTATTCATAGTCATTATTAGATTAGTCTTCTTTTACCTGAGGAGTAATCAATTTATAACCTTTACCGTGGATATTGATAATAGCTACATTTTGATCATCTTTTAGCAATTTACGTAATTTGGTAATATAGACATCCATGCTACGGGCATTGAAATAATTATCATCAACCCAAATAGTTTTTAATGCAAAGTTACGTTCCAAAATGTTATTAGCATTTGCGGCAAGTAAATTCAGCAGTTCAGATTCTTTTGTAGTAAGCTTTTTAGCTTCGCCTTCAAAAGTAAGCATTTGTTTTTGTGCATCAAAAGTAAACGCACCTATTGTATAAGTAACAACGTCTTTAGCACGTTTTCCTTTTACGCGACGTAAAATAGATTCTATACGATACAACAGTTCTTCCATGCTGAATGGTTTTGACAAATAATCATCTGCACCTAATTTGAATCCCTGCAAAATATCTTCTTTCATAGATTTTGCAGTCAGAAAAATAATAGGCACTTCAGAATTCATAGCGCGTACGTCAGCTGCCAACGCAAAACCGTCTTTTTTAGGCATCATTACGTCAAATACACATAAGTCATATTTGTTGCGTGAGAATGCTTTATAACCAGCTTCGCCATCGGGTTGCAAGTCTGCATCGTACCCTTTAGTCTGCAAATACTCTCTGAGAAGCATGCCAAGATTTTCATCATCTTCGCATAATAAGATTTTTACTTTTTCGTCAGTCATAATTCGTAATTTTTTAATGTTGGTATTGTAATAGTGAATTTAGTTCCGATATTTATTTCGCTTTCCACTTTAATGGATCCTTTGTGTTCTGAAACAATTTTTTTCACGTAAGCTAAGCCTAAACCAAAGCCTTTAACATTGTGCAGGTTACCGGTCGATACGCGATAAAATTTTTCAAAAATACGTTTCAAGTCATCTTTACTTATTCCTATGCCGTTGTCTTCGATACTAATGAATAAGTTTTCTTTCTCATTCCAGGTTTCAATTGTCAACAACAATGATTTATCAGAATATTTAAGTGCATTGTCCATTAAATTAAATATGACATTCGTAAAATGCACTTCATCTATCAATGCCATATCATTTGTTGCTTTGAGGTTGGAGGTGATTTGACCTCCCTTACTCGTTACTTTTAGAGAAAAATTGCTTATAATGTCCTTAATAAGCGAATTGATACTAATTTCGTTTAATTTTAGTATGGATTTATCTTTCTCAAAAATTGCCATTTGTAACACTTTTTCCACCTGAAGGCTCAACCGTTTTGTTTCATCTTTAATAACATTTGATATATGTTTAAGCGTTTCAGGGGTTTTACCCACACCAGGATCCTGTAACATTTGAGAAGCCAAAGAAATAGTTGATATCGGAGTTTTTAATTCATGAGTCATATTATTAACAAAATCGTTTTTCATATTGTTCAATTGCTTTTGTCTGAAAATGATAATAATAGCAACAATAAATATGGATAAAATGAGTGCAACAAGTGCTATCGAAGGTAAAAGCAAATTCATTGAATTCATTATGTAATTTTGCTTTGTTGGAAAAATAACCTGCAAATATGCTGTTTTATTCGATTCTTCTAAAGGGAAAAGCCGTTGAGTATAAATGTTGTTTTGTGTATTTGAGATGTTCTCAGGTATATCCTTATGACATTTATAAATGATTTTTCCTTGCTTGTCAACGATTGAATAGAAAAAGGGTAATTTAACACCATTGTTTGTAAATACCTTTTCCAATATTCCATTGAGCTCTTCAAAGTTGACCCGTTCGCTGATATCCTTTTCGTCAATTTCCTTCATCCATCTGAATACAGCCTGATCCAGTATTGTTTTTGAACGTGAGAAATTCTGTTTAAACTTATCCTGTAAATATCTTGAAGTTTCTTCGATTGTTGCTTTTCCATGACGGGTTGATAATCTTATTCCCGGCCGGTTGAGTTGATCGGGTGTTAATTTAAGATTTTCAGCCATGCTATCAATATTATTCTTCAATTTTAAATTCTGAGCATCCATGCTCAAGAGTTTATTTTTATTTGCTGAATAATCAACTCCTTCGAGTGTTTGACCCAAATATTCTAATGCTTCATTTTCTTCAACCAGGCTAACTGTCTGGAACAGGCTCCTCTGCACATTATCATTGAATTGATTCTCAATCATCTCTGCATTCACACGTACATATCTTGCCTGTATGACAATAAGTCCTACAAAAGTCAAAATCATAAAAATCATTAGTATCCAAATAGTCGTTCGCTTCATAACAGTACAAATTTACATCAAAAAAAAATGTTAATTGCATGTTTAATGATATTTAACACGATGTGTTTAACAAAAATATAATTTGTTGTGAAATATTTCATGTTAAAATTAATCGTTTTCATACCAATTTGGATAATTTAATCATCAAAACCCCATTTAATCGACTGTTTTTATTTAAAAGTAACATAAATACCTGTTAATACACTCTAGAAAATAAAGGTTTAATCAGCTTGTGAACTAATGTTTATATTTTTGAACAAATCTAAAACAATTTTATTTGCTGTTTTGTTTGGAATTTAGATAAATTTAAAAAAATTAAAAGTAAAAAAACAAATCGTTTAATTTAATTTGACTGACGAATAATTTTGGTATTCATATACCTGTTCCCTTCTGCTTTGTTGCTATCAGTGGTTAGTTAGTCTTTAAGTTCATTTTCAGAATATTAAAAAAAACTATCTCTTAATATTTGAATAATTCATTGATGAACTTAATCTTTATAACTGCTTCAACTATTTTAATATATTTTTTTTTCAAGACACAGATGTTTATTCCTTGTTGGGAGAACTTTGTTATTAGCTTTTGTTCAACCCGCTAAATAAATAGCACAATGACTATCTAAAAGATATTTTTTGTTTAGAGGATGAATGCATCTGTGAATTGTTTACAATTATGTAGGTAGGGTAAATGTGGCAAACAGAGGTACCGTCCTCATTTTGAAGTTTTTTCTAATTTTAGGACCGACTGTACTGTTTTGGTTTCATCCCGATATGATCATTAAATACTCTTGAAAAATGGCTTAAGTTGGTAAATCCCAATTTGTAACCCACATCTGAAACAGAGAGCTTTTCATCTTTTAGCAAACGGGCAGCCTCTTTCATTCTGAATTCCTGATAATAACTGAAAATGCTGTTTCCGAAGATTTGATTGAATAAACGTTTGAGCTTAGAGGCACTCATATTGGCGCTTTCTGTCAATTTTTTAATTTCCGGCGGAGTTTCAAGATGTTCAAGTATTTGTTCTTTTACTTTATAAAGGGTTTGAACATCCTGATTGTTTAATGAATACAGATGTTTTTCATCACGTTTTTCCAATTCCATTAATAACCGGCATATCAGTTCTTCTGCCTTTATCCTCAGAAAAAAGAGTTTAAAAGTTTCATCAACCGAGTCATTTATAATTGCATCCACAATTCTTTGTAAAGAAGGGAACATCATTTGTTCGAAGAGTAAGGGCTGTGTATTCTGCAACAAACCCCTCAAAACAGGTGATATTTCAGACTCGTCAAATAGCCCGTTCAGATAAGTTGC